>Ga0335085_10000631_pt1 | contig 93880 bp, 87 predicted proteins | sample Lox_Sample_45_FD_206712 | JGI IMG/M metagenome (GOLD analysis project Ga0335085, IMG submission 206712) | Soil microbial communities from Loxahatchee National Wildlife Refuge, Florida, United States - Lox_Sample_4.5 | ecosystem: Environmental > Terrestrial > Soil > Wetlands | place: USA...
GCGCTTCGATTTTTTGGTCGATTGCGTCCGAGAAAGGTCTTTGGGGCAAGAGAGCCTCGAGGAATCTTGCCTAATTCCCTCTCTATTTTTAATGGTACTGATTTGAAGGGGGGTCGAGTGCCAAATCCGCGAAATTTATATTTCGTTTGTAACGAGTAGGTTAGGGGGAAAATCGAGGTTTTGGGTGCTTGACAAGTTTTTCCCGTATCGGGAAAGAGGGGATTAGTAATTGGTAATTTGTAATTGGTAATTGAAGGTCAAGCAGGCTGGTGGTGGTTCCTGTGGACTCCGGCGGAAATGGAAACTTGCGGGACTCAACGCGGAGGTCACAGAGGAAAAGAAATGCAGATCCCTCGGGCCTGACGGCCCTCCCTTCGGCTTCGCTCAGGGCAGGCTGTGATGACAAAGGCAGAAGCGGCGGATCGTCCGACTGCACGAGTGGTTCCACGCGGATCGCGAAGGAGCCAAAATTCGCAAAGCCGCGGAGCTGCGCTCCGCTTTCGGAAAAGATTCTTTGATCGAGCACCCAACGCTTACGCGTTGGGCTGGAAGTTGTTTCATCCTCGCTGCGCTAGGATTCGTTTGGGGGCGGAGTGGCGGTTAACGGAGCTGCTTAGGGACCGATTTGGGGGCGGCTGGGTCCTCATATGACAACCCAAACTATTAACGATTAAGACTGTAAAGAGCTCACCGACGACAACGGATGGAACTGCAAGTCGACGCCATAACGTTTCCGTTACATGGGCTTGTGGCTGCGCTACGATCTGGCGCGCCTCGCCCAACGGCCAAGACCCAGCAGTCCGCTGCCGAGCATCAGGATGGTGGCTGGTTCGGGTACGGGCGGGGTGGGATTGAGGGTGGCGATGGCCTGGATGCTGACGTCGTCGACCCAGCTCATGCCGTTGATGCCGCCGATGTTCGATCCGGTGGCGATGTCGATGCCGGTGAGGGTTTCGCCTCCGGAAAGATTAGCGAGCAAGTTGTACTGGTGCCAGTCGCTGTCGGCAGCGAACAGGTAAGCGACGCTGTTGGAACCGTCCTGATAGAGGAACTCGACGGCGAAGAGAGCGTTGGGGTCTTCCTTGAACCAGAAGGACGCATCGGTGATGAGCGCGGTCGAGGTTGGCGTCACGGATTGCGTGAGCTCGTAGCCGCCCTGATCGCCGGCGCTGAAGCTGCCGCTGTGAGACTGGGAACTGGTAACGCTCCAGGGGCTGCAGGGCGAATCGCCGACAAGGCCGCAGTCGTTGGTGACAGTCCAGGGTCCGAGCGAGCCGGTTTCAAAGCCGCCGTTCTGGACCAGTTCGGTGGCCGCCCAACCATTCAGACTGACGACTGCCAACAATGCCGACAGCAAGAGTAACTTTCGCATGAGCCTGTCCCTGTTCGTACCGACCAGGGATAGTGCAAGCGGCTGGCCAAGTGGGGAACTTGTGTTTTCAGCAAGTTATAAGCTGTCGACATTGTCGTTTGTGCAAACTTTTGCACATGGTACTAAGCACAACCGGAACCACTGTGACCGCTGGTGGTTACCTTGGGACATCTGATTTACCAGGTGTAATGCGCGAGGTACTTCACCGTTTTCTCGCCATCGGCGGGAACGGTGACGGTGAACTCGATGGTCTGGCTGTCTTTCTTTTTGAAGTCGTCGGACGCCATGCGGATCTCCCAGTTATTCCAGCGATAGAGGTGCTCGACCACGCGGACCTCGACGGGCTCCTTTTTGTGGTTGCGCAGGTTGATCTCGAAGCTTTCATCGAGAAAGTCTTTGTTGTGGTCGATGTGGTAGTCGGTGCGATGGCGCTCGCCGACCATGTCGAAGGCATTGCCGGTATAGAGGCTAAGGGTCTCGTTCTCGGGAGTGTGATCGATGACGTTCTCGCCGGTGAACTCGAGCTGCCCGTCTTCATCGCGGCGATAGAAACGGACGCGTCCCTTCGGGAGCGCGATTCCTAGATTGTTGGCTTTGCTGTTCTTGAATTCCTTCATCACCCAAATTTTGGTGTTCCATTGGGTGCCGAAGGTCTGGTCGTTGCGGAAGTTTTCCCACTGCCATCCGTTGTAGCGCGACCAATCGATGTTGGCGCCGTCGTACACGTAGACCGATTTCGACTGGATGCCTCCGGCGTGGACGAACTCGACCTGCTTGGTCTCGCGATCGTGCAGGGTGGTGGGACGCTGAAGGGTATAGAGATGGTATTCGTCGAACTTGCGCTCAGTAACGACGGGAGCGGCGGCGCCGTTCACGTCCATCATCTCGCTTCTTGCTTTGGCCAGGAGGATTGGACCTTGCGGCTGCAGCTTGTTCACGTCTCCGGCCATCAGCTTGATACGCGCGTTGGGGAAGGTTTTGCCGCTCTGGTTGTCGAGGGTGACCCAGCCGACCATTTCTAGCGTGTTGCCCTTTACGGGCGCCACGATGTTGTAGTCGGCCTGCCACATCATGCCTCCGGTGACGTAGCTGAATTCGGCGCGCGAAGCGCCGGGCTTATCGGTGGCGAGCTCCCACGAGAGCGTTGGCTTGAGAATGGTGTCGTTGGTGAGGCGAGGGAAGATCGGCTGGCCGGGGAGTGAAAATTGCAGTTGGCCATCGACCTCGATGATGGGCTGATCGCTGGACTGCTGGTAGATCTGCTGCTGGTACTGGTATTGCTGCCCGTAAAGCTGGAAGGCGTTGTAGTGCGGGACGTAGCCGCTGCGAATGATCTTGCCCTTCACGATGCTCTTGGTGCCGTTGGCGAGGCCGATTTCGAAGTCGATGGTCTGACCTTCGTAGAGCGAGAGCAGAAGCTGCTGCGAAATGGGATCGTTACGGTAATTCTGCTCCAGAATCTGCAGGTTCTGATGCGCATCGAGCGGGCGCAGGATGACGGAATCGGGCTCGAGATGCGTGGTGATGTCTGTAACGTCAATGTGATTCGCGCCAATTTTTAGATCGAGCGGAAGCACGTTGCGAACGACGGCGAACTGCTGGTTGTAAATGGTGAGCGCAGGCTGATTATCGACGTCGGACTGCGCGAAAGCCGCGAAAGCAGCGGCGAAGATGAAGATAGCGAAGCGGGCGGTGGACCGCATGTGTTCCCCTCCTGGCTGGTTCTACTCTGGAACGGGAAGGATGGGGATGACTTGCAGGAATTCGGGCGATGACGAAAGTAATTAAAAACAGTGGGTAGTGGTTAGTGGATGGTGGATGGTGAAAGGAAAACACGGAGAGCAGAGTTCACCGAGAGCACGGAGGGGAATTGGGGAAAAGCAGATCCCTCGCTACGCTCGTGATGACAAAGGTTAAGTCTCCCTTGCAGGAGGATGTGCGGTTTCGCCGTGCAGGAGGTCGATGATGTGCGGCAGCAGGTCGATGACAGCGGCGAGGGATTCGGTAGCGCCTTTGGGGCTGCCGGGCAGGTTGAGGATCAGGGCCTTGCCTCGGGTTCCGCAAACGGCGCGGCTGAGCGCGGCGAGCTGAGTCTGTTTGGCGCCTTCGGCGCGCATGCGCTCGGAGATGCCGTCGATCACTTTCTCGCATAACTCCCGCGTTACGTCGGGAGTATGGTCGCGTGGGGCGACACCGGTGCCGCCGGTCGTAACGATAAGACTGGCTTCACGGGTGGCGTCGAGGATGGCGTCGCGGATCTGCGCGGGCTCGTCGGGAACGATGGCACTGCCGATGAGCTGAAATCCCTTTTCTTCGAGGGCTTCGGCGACGGCGGGTCCGGAGAGGTCTTTGCGCCGGCCGTGGAAGGACGAGTCGGAGACGGTGATGACGATGGCGGTGCGCATGAAGAAATTGGTAATTGGTAAATTGTAATTTGTAAATTAACAACGGCGGCTACTGGCTGTTGATACGAACGGCATAGAAGCCTTGCTCTTTAAATCGAAAGTCGCGATCGAGCAGAGAATCCAAAGTGACCTCTTCTCGTATCTGAGGCGGAGTGTTGAAATCGAAGTCTCCATCCCAAATGCCATAGAGCTCGATGATTTCTTCTCCCGTGGCACGCAACTGTGCGACTAATCCTTGACGGCTCTGCTGCTCTCTTCTTTCTTGCCCAGGATCGACCTCGCCATCATCCCACCAGGGCCAACCGCCGTTCTGAAACATGACGCTACCAAAATCGCACCCGCAACCGGACGTCGACCCAACGTATTGAACTTCCGGCTTGCTGAAGTGCTTGCGAATTGGCTCCTCGCGCTCGCTGAGTGACTCTACGGATATGCCCGGAGCCTCGTTTCGCCATTCCTTGCGTGCAATTGGCGTGGTGGTTCCGACGTAGAGGACGAAGCACATACGAAGAGGCTTAACTTACCAATTACAAATTGTCAATTACAAATCAGGTTGCTTCTTCCGCGTCGCGGTTGGCTTCGTCGAGGAGGCGCAGGCCTTCCATCAGCAGACCTTGCGTGGACTTTGTGGTGGTGGCTTCGGCGCTCGAGGCTTCGAAGTCGATCTGGAAATTGCCGGCGGTCCAGCCGAGGACCTTGTAAACCGCATCGTCGCCCTTGAGGTCGCCATAAACGGCGTGGCTGATCTGGCCGTCGGTGAAGAACAGGTCGCAGCGCTCTCCGTTGTTGGTGATGCCAAGGGCGCAGGTTTTGTGGCCGAGCTCGAGCGACTGCAGCAGGTCGATGACGTTCATCTGCGCGAGTGAGCCGCGAAGGACGGTTTCGCCAGGCTGGTCCTTGGCCATCTTCTCGAGGGCGATGCGATCGAGCACACGCTTCACGCGCGACACGGCTTCGTTCAGAAAGAACGGCTTCTCGACCAGGTCTTCGACCGAGCTCTGCATGGTGCGCAGTTTTTCGCTGATGTCGGCGCGGGTGGCGAGGATGATGACGGGGATCTTCGAGGTGGCGGGACGCGTCTTCAGGCGCTCGACGAGTTGTTTGCCGTCGAATCCGGGCATGGAGTAGTCGGCGATGATGAGGTCGGGTGGCTCTTCGATGGCGTGCGCAAGGGCGTCTGCGCCGTTGGCAGCAGTGGTGACAGGAGCCAGTTCGGCGAGTTCGTGGCGGAGCATCCCGAGGATCATCGGGTTGTCGTCAACGAGCAGAATTTTTAGGTTCGCGCCCATCGTTTCATTGGATCAGCGTTGCTTGCGGACGTAATCACCACTTTTGCCGCCGGTCTTTTTGTCGAGCACAACCTGGCGGATTTCGATGCCCTTATCGAGGGCCTTGCACATGTCGTACACGGTGAGAGCCGCGACGCTTGCCGCCACCAGCGCTTCCATTTCCACGCCGGTGCTTGCCGTGGTGGTTACTTCCGAGGTAATAGCGACGCCATTCTCGCATACGCGGGTGTCGACATCAACGTGTGAAAGGGGCAGGGGATGACACATGGGTATCAGGTCGGAAGTGCGCTTGGCGGCCATGATGCCGGCGACTCGCGCGATCTCTAAGGGATTGCCCTTGGGATTCTGCGGGAGTGCGGCGAGGACCTCGGCGGACATGGCGACGAAGGCGGAGGCTTGCGCCGTGCGTTTGGTCGCCAACTTGGCGGAGACATCGACCATCGAGGCTCGGCCGGATTTGTCGTAATGGGAGAGCTTTTTCATCTGGTGATCTGACGATCTAATGATCGGGTGTTTCGATAAAGCGAGTTCATCTTACGTGATCAGCACGCTGATGGTGTCGCCGGCGTCGATGCGTTCGCGGTCGGGAGGGATGACGGCGAAGCAGTTGGCGCGCGCGGTGGCTACGATATCACCGGAACCCTGCCAGCGCACGAGCTCGACTTCGAGCGAGCCGAACTCGCCGGTGAGTTCGGCCGGTAAGAAGCGGGTGAGTCCGGTTTTGGTCTTCACTTCTTTTTTTAGCTTCGCCTGCGCGTAGCGAAGCGGCTGAGGAATTGCGCCGGAAAGAGCTTCGATCATGGGGCGCGCGAAGAGCTCGAATGTCACCATGGTTGAGACCGGATTGCCGGGCAGCCCGAAGAAGTGTTTCGTCTGTCCTTGATGCGCGACTCGTCCAAACACTGCCGGTTTGCCGGGCTGGATATGGACTCCGGTGAAAAGGAATTCGGCGCCGAGTTCGCTCAGGACTTTTTCGACCAGATCGTATTTTCCCATCGAGACGCCGCCGCTGAGGAGGAGCAGGTCGGAGCCGAGGCCTTGCTCGATGAGGTGCTTGAGGGCGGTTTCTTCGTCGGGTGCGATGGGAAGCGGAGCGGAAATGGCTCCGGCTCGGGCGGCCTGCGCGGCGAGCGAGTAGGTGTTGGAGTTTCGAATCTGGTGAGGCGCGGGGTGCACGGAGACATCGACCAGTTCGTCGCCCGTGGCGAGGATGGCGACGCGAGGCTGCCGGAAGACGGAGAGATTGGAAAGTCCGACGGAGGCGGCGATAGCAATGGCGGCGGGAGTGAGTCGAATTCCGGGCTGGAGTAAGGTCTGGCCCTGACGAGCTTCGGAGCCGCGCGGGACAACGTTCTCGCCGGGTTGAATGGAACGTTGAATTTCGACCGTATGGCCGGTCGAGGGCGACCGGCGTCCATAACCATAGGGCGGCGGGTGCCCATCCGTCGGCCCCGTGTGCTCGACCATAACGACGGCGTTTGCGCCATCGGGGACGGGCGCTCCGGTCATGATCTCGGCGGCCTCGCCAGCGGCGATGGAGATGCCGGCGACGTCCTGGCCGGCGGCGATTTCGGCGACGACTTTCAGCCGGGCGGGGACCTGCGCGACATCCTCGGCGCGAACGGCGAAGCCATCGCGGGTGGCACGAGGAAACGGCGGCAGATCGCGGTCAGAGTGAATTTCTTCGGCGAGGACGCGTCCGGCGGCGGAGAGCAGGTCGATACGCTCGCGATCGGGCAGGCGGACGGTGCGCGCGTGTTCTTCGACGAGATGGCGCGCGGCTTCAAACGGGAGAACGGTCACGGGTCTATTGAAACATTCGCAGCTAGCCGGCACAACGGGTCGCGCTCAAGTGCGCGGAGTTTGCCAGGGAGCGAAGGTCGCAGGGAGTTGCCGATCATGGGGCCGCAGAGGAAGACGTGGAGGAACGAACAGCGGCTGCGTCGGTGACCTGGTAGTCGGTGTAGTCGATCTTCATCTCGGCGTCGCCGCCCAGGCGCACGTGCGACGTGGAATGATTGGTCGCGGGAAACCAGAAGTCACCGATCTTTTTGTTGTGGTGATCGATGGTGGCCTTGCTGATCCAGAAAGAAGGGTTTTTAGCGGGCTTGGCCTCGATGCGCGCGACAGCGTAATCGGCGGCGTCGACGCAGATGCGGCCATCGTAGAGGTACTTGTCTTCGCGCTTGGGCGTGACCTGGATAAGGTAACAGGGGCGTCCGGCTTCGCTGTCGTTGCCGAGGAAATTAAAATCGTAATTTGACTGATTGACCGCGGAGCGATTGCGGAAGTCGGGCTTCGCGGCTTCCTGTTCGCTCTCAAGCGCTTTGTGAACGACGCGATTCACCAGCAACTTGGAGCCTTCTTCGCTGATAACGGTGAACTGCTTTTTGTCGGGCGCGGTAAAGTCGAGCTTGACGACGACTTTCGCGGAGACGCTTTTGGGGAACCCTCGATAGGAGACCTCGTAGGTGCGGGTACCCTGGTAAGCGCGAAGCGCGTTGGCTCGGGCATCATTCATGGCGTTGATGCGCGCGACGATGTCGGGCAACGAGGGAGTAGCGCCTGGGATTTGCGCGACTGCGGCGACGTTCAGGAGAAGGAGAACGACTGACTTCATTCAGAAGCGAGAATACCGCGATTGGGAGGGCGCCACACCTGTCGTATTCCGACAGGTGTGGAAATATTGCGACGGACTATGCCTTCGAGGTTTCCTCAACGGGCTCGACTACGACGAACTTGCCAGACTGGCCCTTGTCGACAAATTTCACGACGCCGGTGATCTTGGCGAACAGGGTGTCGTCTTTGCCGCGTCCGACGTTCACGCCGGGTTTATAGCGGGTGCCGCGCTGGCGAACGATGATGGAGCCGCCGGGGACGGTTTGTCCGCCGAAAACCTTTACGCCGAGGCGTTGTGCGTTGGAGTCGCGACCGTTTCTGGAACTGCCTAAACCTTTTTTGTGTGCCATAAAGACCTTGTCGTTAGTTGTTAGTCGTTTGCCGTTAGCAAACCAACGGGATGTCTACTTCTTCTTGGGCGTCGATTTCTTTGCCGCCGTCTTCTTGGCGGCGGTCTTTTTCTTGGCGCCGGAGCGCTTTGCCGGAGCCGCTTCTTTGGTTTCGGCTGCCTCGGCCGCGTGTTTTTCCTTCTTCGGCCTGGGCTCGGCGGCCTTCAGCTTGGCTTGATCGGCCTTGAAGCTTTGGCCATCGACGGCGATCTCGGTGATCTGGACCGAAGTGAAGGGCTGGCGGTGTCCCTGAAGCTTCTTGTACTGCTTCTTGCGCTTGTAGTGGAAGACGAGGATTTTGTCGCCACGGCCTTCGCCCAACACGCGGGCGCTGACGGTTACGCCGTCGCCGGCCTTGGCCACTTTGCCTTCATCGGAAGAAACTGCAAGAACTTCATTGAACTGGAAATCGCCCTCGGTCGCCGGAGCGAGTTTTTCCACGCGAATAACATCTCCGGGCGCGACACGATACTGCTTTCCCCCGGTGCGGATCACCGCGTACATAATGCCTCCCCTCGGCGCCGGCCCACGGCGCAGCTCCGAGCTAGATTAAACGCTTGCACTCCGCCGCACGGCCCAGAACGGGCGCGGCTGCCCCTGACGGGGCCTGGTAGCACAGGCAAACCTTAGAATTGTAGCGTGCGAAGAGGAGCAGCGTCAAACCGGACGGAAGATCGGCCACGATGCTTAGCCCAGGATTGATTGTGACCCTGGTTCTTACCGCGGAACAGCCACTGTCAATCCCCGATTGCCATAATCGCCTGATCCCGATACGCTTATATGTGACGCGGGAAAGTTCTGCGACATCTAATCACCCGATGAAGTTTTTACGGCAATACCTGAAGTTTCTGACAGCCGTTCAGCTTTTGCCCGCGCTGGAAAGCGGACAGGACGAGATTCTGGTCGGCGGACAGGCTGTGCTCGAGGGCGTGATGATGCGCTCGCCTCATGCCTGGGGAATCGCCGTCCGTAAACCCAGTGGGCAGGTGGTTTCGCATTGCGAGCCGCTCGACCGTCCTTCGGACAAGCACAAGTGGATGAGTTGGCCGGTGGTGCGTGGAGTAGTCACGCTGGGCCAAGCGATGGCTCTCGGCTTCAAGGCACTCCGCTATTCGGCAAATGCAGCGTTGGATGAAATGCCGATCAACGACGAAGGCAAGACGGTCCAGATCAGCGGCTGGATGGTGGCCATCAACGCGATTATTTCGGTCGCGTTCTTCATCTTCATGTACAAGTTTTTGCCGCTGGTGGCGGCGACGGAACTCAAGCGCGTTTCGCCGATCTTTGGAAACCAGATCATCTTCAACCTGGTCGATGGCGGAATTCGGATTGCGCTGTTCCTGCTGTTCATCTGGGGAGTGTCGCTGTTTGCCGATATTCGGCGTGTGTACCAGTATCACGGCGCCGAGCACAAAACGGTGTTTGCCTTCGAAGCGCACGATCCGATGGAGCCGGCGGCGGTGCAGAAGTACACGACATTTCATCCGCGCTGCGGCACCAGTTTTTTGATGACGGTGATGCTGATCAGCATCCTGGTGTACTGTGCGATTCCGGTGACAACCTTCTGGGCGCGCTTTGGCATTCGCGTGGCGTTGCTGCCGCTGATTGCCGGATTGTCGTACGAGATCATTCGCTTCGCGGCAAAGCATCGCGGATCGTTGTTCGCGGTGATGACGGCCCCCGGACTGTGGCTACAGCGGATCACGACGAAGAATCCGAGTGACGACCAGGTGGAATGCGCGATCCACGCGCTGAATCAGGCGATGGAACTCGAAGCTAAGCGCGGCGGCGAACTGGTTCTCGCGTAGGGGCTCGACCCCGACTATCTCGCACCATCTCCCTTTTCAGATCAAACCACGAAGAACATGAAGAGCCAGTCAGGCCTTCGTGGAGCTTCGTGCCCTTCGTGGTAAGTTCCCGATTGCAGAGGTAAGAAGGCTCGGAGTCTTAATTCATGTTCGACAAATTAGACGCAATTGAAGCGAAGTACAGCGAGCTCACGGCAGCGCTCGCCTCGCCGGAGATCATTGGCGATTCCTCGAAATATCAGAAGACGGCGAAGGCGCACAGCGACATCGCTCCTATTTACGAAAAGTACCGTGAGTATAAGGATCTGAAGAAGGGGATTGCCGACAGCAAGGAGATGGTCGCTTCGGAGACTGACGCAGAACTGCGCGAATACGCGGAGCAGGAGTTGCAACAGCTTGAAGGGCGGATCGGCGGAGTCGAGGAAGAGCTGAAACTGTTGCTGGTTCCGAAAGATCCCAACGACGACAAGAACGTAGTGCTGGAAATCCGCGCGGGCACGGGTGGCGACGAGGCGTCGCTGTTCGCGGCGGAGCTATTCCGCCTCTACAACCGATATGCCGAAACACAGCGCTGGCGGGTGGAAGTGCTGTCGACGTCCGAATCGGGTGTGGGCGGATTGAAAGAAGTGATCGCGCTGGTCGAAGGTCGTGGCGCTTACTCGAAGCTGAAGTACGAGGGCGGCGTGCATCGCGTGCAGCGTGTGCCGGCGACGGAAACACAGGGCCGCGTGCATACTTCGACTGTCACCGTTGCGGTCATGCCGGAAGCCGAAGATGTTGACGTAAAGATCGAGGCAAAAGACCTGCGTATCGATACGTTCTGTTCGTCGGGTCCGGGCGGGCAGTCGGTGAATACGACGTATTCGGCGGTCCGCATTACACACATTCCGACGAACACGGTCGTTAGCTGCCAGGACGAGAAGTCGCAGATCAAGAATCGCGAAAAGGGCATGCGCGTGCTGCGTGCGCGTCTCTATGAAATCGAGCAGCAGAAGCAGCAGGAGGCGCTTTCCAAGGAGCGTAAGGCGATGGTCGGCTCGGGTGATCGCAGCGAGAAGATCCGGACTTACAATTTCCCGCAGAACCGCGTGACCGATCACCGCATCGGACTCACGCTTCACCAGCTCACCGACGTCATGGACGGCAAGCTGCAACCGTTCGTTGATGGGCTCACCACGTACTACAACGCGGAAAAATTGAAAGAGAACTACGGCGATAACGGCAACGCGATCGCTATCGCCTGATCCTCTCGAAGGCGTACGTTAGTTTGTAACCAGGTAGCCTTCCACGCGGCCGACGCAGAAATAATCCTGTGTATCGGCGAGGGATGGAAGGAAATAAACGGCTTCCAGATTCACGGTGTCGCCTGGATTGAAGGCGAATTCGGTCGTTTGACCGAAGCTGTAGTCGTTCTCCGGTTGATTGGCGACTGTAGGCAAGCTGGCGTCGTTCACGTAGGCGTAGGGCTGACCTACCGGAACGTAGTGGGTGAACGTCGCGTTCCCGTTGGCTACTGCGTCAGGCAGTGGTTGACCACGCAGGCGTATGGCTTTGATCACCACCGCATTGCTTCCGAAATTCGAGCAGAAACCCGAGACATTCTCCACAACCAACCGCCGCACCGTTGCCCCCGTCGAGGTGGTGCTCGGCACTGTAAAGGTGGCGTTATTAGTCGGCGCCGGGCACTGATTATAGGCGTTGGATATGGAGCCGGTTTGCAGGCACAGGGCCGCTCCGAAGCGGGTAGCCGTTTCCTCGATCGGAACCGGAGTCGAAGAAGTGTTGACCACCTGCACCAGGGTTGCTGTTATGGCGTGAACGGTGCGCGGACTGAAAACCGCGAGGGAAGTTAGAGCAATCGCAAACGACAGAGCGATGAAAAGGTAGCGTTTGGCCGTAGGCATGAGTTGGTCTCCTTTATGTTTTGCGTGGAGGCCCTGGGCCCTTACGAATAAAAAAATTGGGAACTGCGATCAGTGCCGGCGACGTTTGCGGCCCAGCCATCCCGCACCCAGCGCGGAGGCCAGTAACGTAAAAGTTGCAGGCTCGGGAACCGGCGTTGCGGGGACTGTCAGGTCGAAAGCATAATCCGCGCTTGGCGTGATGCAGGCGAAGTCGCCGCTGGCCGGGACATTGCAAGTCTGAAAAACGCCGCCGGTGAAGTCGGTGAAGCCATCGGCGAGATTGGTGGAACCGGGATCGACGAGTGCGTCGGGTATGTAGTCGGCGTCGCTAAGCAACAGGGTGTAGTCGCCCGCGGCAAGACTGAAGGACAAGAAAACGTCGCCGCAGACCATGCTGCCGGCGCCGGTGCCGATCTGCACGAGTCCCGCGGGCGGGCAGCCTTGATAGCTGGGATTAGCGTAATAGTTAACCAGGACGTCGGATGTGCCGTCGATGATGTTGCCGCTGGAATCGAAGAGAGCAACCAGCGGATCGAAGCCGCCAGGTGCAACAGTGTTGCCTTCGGCGTTGACGCCGCCGCCAAAGCCATAGGTCTGGACAGAGACGGTGCCTGCCGTCGCAAGGTTCACGCTCAGAGTGAACGTATCCGTGGGGCTACTCAAACTGCCCGAATAAAAGGCGGTGGTGTCGGACGCGTTTGCAGCGACGGCGAGCATCGCAATCGCCAGCAATAAATGAAGAAACCGGTTTCGAAGGGAACTTAGCTTTCGCACTTGCAGCTCCGAAAAGCAAAATTTTGATGATTGCGGAAATTTAGGCGTGCGAAGCCGTTCCGATTTTGGGGGAGGCGAGACTCTCTCTCACTGTCGCGGAAGTGTCAAGACTGAATCTTTTTTCACGGTAGCTGTGCAAAGTCGTGCATATGCGTTGCGGACGTCTTTTATCCAATCAGGAATGTGATTCGACTGATTAACGACGGTGCGGCGGTTCCGGTTCGATTTCGGTTGGGTCTTCCGGCAACTTGAACATCTTGCGAAGAAGCCGAACCAATTCGATGGGATCGTGGCTGGAGAGCACGTGGTCGGCTCCGTCGATTTCGCCAGGCCGCGGGCTGAGGACGATGATTGGAGTCCTGGGCAGCTGTCCTCTTAATCCATTGACGATTTCCTGAACTCTGCCCTCGTCGAATGCCCGTTCGTGAAAAATGGCGGCCTGCAAGGGCACTAGATCGAGAATCTCTTTTGCTTCAGCCAGCGAGAATGCGGTGAGCACGTTGAACTTTGCGCTTTCGAGCACGAGTTTGCGCGTGGAGAGAGCTTCGGGATCCGGTGGATCGACGACTAAGAATATGGGACGCATAACGACGACGTTTGGGCGCTGGTGAGTACGATTCCTGCGGCTTCGAAGGTGTTGCCGCAGGGGAGCTATCGGCCTACGGAATGGATTGTGGAAGCTGGAGGGACCGCAGCGGCGGCCATATCCGACTGTCGCTTGGCGATCGCTTCAGCGGCTGCCTGACGGACAGTGGGATTCGCTGACTGGGATTGCGTCAACTGCTCGAGAGCGCTGAAAGATTCTTCGCCGGGAATGGAACTGAGTACCTGGAGAGATTTGCGCCCGACCAACACCGGAGTTTTCTCCGAGTTGAGAAGGCGCTGGAGTCCGGGGACGCACTCAGATGAGCGAAGGAACAAGACCTCGTCGAGGGCCGGCTCAACAACGCTGGGGGCGAGGTCGGCAAGGCAGTCGGCGATCAGCTTGCCTCGTCCTTCAGCGCGAGTCTTCACCAGCGCGTTGAGAGCTGCCTGCTGCACACGCTCATCGGAGTGGCGCAGCGGCTTGTCCATAAAGCCAGAGAGCTCGGGATCACGCAAGTCGGCCAGCAGATTGCACATATTGCGGACAACGTACCAGCGTTCATCTGCGAGGAGCCTGCGGGCGATTTCGAGGCAGGCAGATCCGATCTGTGCGATCAGCCGCAACAACGCGATGCGATTGTTGGCGTTCTTCTCTTCCACCAGCTGCTTCAACACAGCTTCGGTTCCCGTGGGATGCGAATAACGCAGAATGGCAGCAGCCGTTCGGGCCAGGTTGGTGTCGTTGCGATTGGCGATGTAGAGCTCGATGAGGCGTTCGATCGACGTCGGCGCCAGCATGCGACTCAGTCCGGTGACGCAGCATTTTTTGTGCTGCTCGAGCCCGCGATTCGACGACTGGCGGAGCAGTTCGGCGATCAGCAACACCTTGTCGAATGCCTCATAAACCGACGCCGACTGCGACAGAATGGCGAGATTGTTCGCGGCCTGGAAGTGAACAAGTTCGGAAACGTCAGCGCGTAACAGGACTTTGCCGAGGCGTTCGACAACGAGATTGGTTTCGGGCTCCCGGCCGAACTTCGAAGTGCGAATCACTTCGATGGAGCGGCTCAGCTCTTCGGCTTCAACCTTGGCGTTGTCCTCGTCGAGGAAGGCGTAGTAATGAGTGGTGAGCTCGACAACTTTCTCGGTCTCGCGCTGCGCGATCAATTCCTTCAGGTATTCGATCAGCCGCCGAAATTCGGTGTAGTTGTAGTGCGACAGACTCTTGAGTTTGGTCAATTTTTGCCGTGGGCTGAGCGCCGTCCAGCGTAACTCTTCCTGGATCTTCGTCTGCAGGTGCGATGGGATGGAATATTCCTGAAAGAACTTGGCAAGCTTGAACGCCAGCCGATCGGACATGTGGGTGGCCTGCAGGCTGCGGGCAAGTAAACGCAGGACGTCTTCTTCCACGATGTATTTGTCCTGCCGGCTCTTGCCTGCGTCGGCGAGCTTTTTGGCGATCAGTCGAAGCGTGCTCTCTTCCACGTATTCGGCGGCCAGTTGCTCAGGCGGAAGAGTGCGCAACTCATCGCGTTTCGCTTCGGGGAAGTACGAGAGCACGGTGTCGAGACGGCTCTCTTTCAGGATGCGCGCCAGCGATAGATACGATTTGCGAGGGTTGCCCTTGTCTTCGATCAGCGAGCGGCTGACGGAATCTTCCACCAGCTCCATGAACGTGCGATAGCCGCCACCGGTTGCGGGAGCGTAACTCTGCGCATCGCCGGCGGGATTGGTGATGACGTATCCGTTCGGCTGCGCGTTTTGCGAGGGAAGCACGCCAACGAGGGATTCGTTGCCGCCGCCACCCGGACCGCCCAGTCCAGGGCCTCCACTTCCAGCACCAGGGCCGTAACCGAATCCAGCCCCGGCGCCACCGCCGGCGCCCGGGCCGTTGCCGGGACCGAATCCGGGGCCCGCTCCTGTTCCAACCCCTGCACCAAGGCCGAAGCCAGTACCTGCGCCGGGACCGTTGCCTGGTCCATTTCCGGAACCTTGTTCCCACCCAGTTCCGGGAGCGGAATCTTTGTCAATGACCAGGTTCGGGACGGCGACCGGAACTCCGTAGCCTTGACCGATGCCGTTAGGATCGCCTCCTGCAGCAGTCAGCCCGGCAAGCGCCGCGTTGCGCGTGGCAGGGTCAAGACACGCCGATTCCAGCAGAGCATCGAGCGACTCCATGAAATCGCGCGGTCCCTCTTCGGCCATCTGCTTGGAAAGGATGTAGGCTTCCGAGTCAGTTTCGATGAGAGTGTCGCCGCTATCGGTTTTTTTCTGGTTGCGAGACGCGGCTACGATCCGACCGCCGTGAATTTCGTTGACCTCGAGATATTCGCGAATACCGCCGGCTTGCTCGATCGTCGCCGCCGGCGCCGAGAGCACGGTGACGATTCTCTTGTAACGCGCGAGTGTGAGGCCGGGCTCGAAGGTGAAGGCCGCGATTCCGCGCTTGAAAAATTCCTTCTGGAGCTGTGCCAGCCCTGGCTCATTGGTGAGAACGCTGTTGATGAGGACCTGATTGTCGACGAATCCGATGGTGAGCTGGCCGGTTTGCTTGAGCAGGTCGTTCAGTTGGTTGAAGCTCTGTTCGAGCGGGCGCTCAAGGCTGGGATGGTCGGCGGAGAACATCACCGATGTCCGCAGCGCCATCTGGAACGAGCGGCCAAAACGGAGCCCCAGCGCCTTGAGCTGTTTCGTGTCGAGCATGAACTTCCACTTCCTGGCTAGCCGAATAGAGGTCGGAGACGGACCTTATCCCACCCCTATAATGCACATTTCATGCCAGAAGAGCGAATCGTGCAAGGTGACTTATGTACCGGATGGCGGCCTTTTTCGCCGTAACTTCCCGATTTTGCCGGTTTTTCGCAGGCTTCGTCGCAGACTGAGATGCGATTGATGTCTCAATCTGCGCGGGGAGAAAGATCGTAAAACCCTCGCGCGGTCGCCATTTTGTAAAATACTGGATTACCTAGAACTTATCGTGGGGATCTGTAGTCCATGCCAACCGAAACTGCTGAAGTGAATCATGCGGGAATTTCTTCCGGAACCGTCTTTGTAACGCTCTCGGGACTGCCATTATTCATCGACCTGGCGTGGCCCTTCCATCAAGCCTCATCGGGCGCCGATTTTTATGTATTGCACGCCAATTTGCGGCTGGCCGACGGCTCAGATTTGCATGCGCTGGCGGCGGTGAATCTTTCCCTCACCGTGAAAGAAGTACTGCCTTCGCTGGATCCGAAACACACCGAAGGGCCGGTCATCAACGCTCTGCGGAAGGAGTTGGATAAGAAGCAACTGGAGCTCTTGAAATCGCCGAAACTCGTGCCGGTGCATTTCAGCAGCCGCTATTACGATTTCAAGCGCGAACGGTGGGCATTTCCGGGCGCAAGCGACGACGAGATAACGCAGTTGTTACTGCGCAAGGTTTACTGGACCGGCCAGTCGGGCAAGCGAGAGGCGCTGATTGCCGACCCCGTGGACGCCCTGTACGTGAACACCACCAGCGAACACCTGCTCGAGCTGGCGCAGAAGCTCGCGTCACAAGGCCTGATTGAATTGAAGGGCGTGCTTGCGACCGCGACGGAAGCTCTCGCCAAGCACGGTGACAGCTTCCAGGCCGACATGAGGTCGCAGCTCGAAGAATTGCAGAAGAAGCACACGTTCGAGCGCGGCTAACTTTTTCGTATCGACTGACTGCCTTAAATGCAGCTTCGCGACGCACTCCGATCTGCCGTTGATCTGTTCGAGAAGAACGACGTTGGGTCGCCACGCCTGAACGCCGAGACGCTGCTGATGTTCGTCCTGAGCTGTACTCGCGCATACCTTTACGCGCATCCCGAGCGGGAACTCACCAGCGATGAAAGCCAGCGTTACGAAGAGGCGATCGCTGAGCGTGCTCGTGGTGTTCCCGCGCAATACATCACCGGGCACCAGGAGTTTTGGGGGCTCGATTTTTTGGTGTCGCCGGCGGTTTTAATTCCGCGGCCGGAGACGGAACACCTGGTGGAGACGGCAATCGAGATAGCGCGCGAGATGAAGCATCCCCTGATTATCGATGTCGGCACTGGTTCCGGATGCATCGCGCTGGCGCTGGAGAACGAGCTGCCACGAGCCGAGGTGCACGCCGTTGATCTGTCGCCCGATGCGCTGGAAATCGCCAGGGCGAACGCTGCCAGGCTGCGGCTGGACCGTGTGCGCTTCCATGTAACGAATCTGTTAGAAGGCTTTCCCGACGAGTTCGCCGACATAGTCGTCTCCAATCCGCCCTACGTGGGAGAGTGCGAGGCCGACAAGGTGCAGGCACAGGTGCGCAAGTTCGAGCCGCACATGGCGGTTTTTGGTGGAGAGGAAGGCTCGGAGCTGATTCGCAAGCTGATCGAGCAGGCGCGGCGCGTTCTTAAGCTGGGAGGGTGGCTGCTGATCGAAATCGGTTACACCCAGTCCGCGCTCATGGAAGAACTTCTGAGAGGCTGGAGCGACGTGCATTTTGTGCCGGATCTGCAGGGTATTCCACGGGTGGCGGTGGGGAAAAAAGCGTGACGCCAATGAAGAGCTCATCGGCCAATGTCAAGTGCACACGCCACTTCCCGCCCTGCTCTTCCGAGGATTACACTGAATAGTTCGGGAGTGGGGTTCCGTTGTCGCTTGTGCGAGCCCTTCCCTGCGCCAAATCCCTTGATGAAAGCGTACTTATGAGCAATTCCTTCGGCAGCCGCTCCACTCTTAACGTCGGCAACAAGAAGTACGAAATCTATCGTCTCGATGCTCTCGACAAGGCGGGTCACAAGATCACGCACCTGCCGTACACGCACCGCATTCTGCTCGAAAACCTGCTGCGTACCGAAGACGGCCGCAATGTAAAGCGCGACGACATCATGGCGCTGGTGCAATGGGACGCGAATGCCGTGCCCACTAAGGAAATCCAGTTTTCGCCCTCGCGCGTGCTGATGCAGGACTTCACCGGGGTTCCGGCGGTGGTCGACCTGGCGGCGATGCGCGATGCGGTCAAGGCGCTGGGGGGCGATCCGTCGATCATCAATCCGATTCAGCCAGCAGAACTCGTCATCGATCACTCGGTTCAGGTGGATGAGTTCGGCACGCCGAAGGCACTCGACCTCAACGCCGAGTTGGAGTTCCTGCGCAACAAAGAGCGTTACCAGTTCCTGCGGTGGGGACAGACGGCCTTCGAGAACTTCGCCATCGTGCCTCCTGACACCGGAATTGTTCACCAGGTGAATCTCGAGTACCTGGCGCGCGTAGTGTTCGTGAACAAAGAAGGCGTCGCCTACCCCGACACGCTGGTTGGAACCGACTCGCATACAACGATGATCAACGGCCTCGGCGTGCTGGGCTGGGGCGTCGGCGGAATCGAAGCCGAGGCGGCGATGTTGAATCAGCCCGTGTCGATGCTGATCCCACAGGTAGTAGGCGTGCGGCTGAGCGGCAAGCTGAAAGAAGGCACGACGGCGACCGATCTTGTGTTGACCATCACCGAGATGCTGCGCAAGGAAGGCGTGGTCGGAAAGTTCGTGGAGTACTTTGGGCCGAGCCTGCACACGCTGCCGTTGGCAGATCGCGCGACGATTGCCAACATGTCTCCGGAGTACGGCGCGACCTGCGGCATTTTCCCCGTTGACGAGGAGACACTCAATTACCTGCGGCTGAGCGGACGCAGCGAAGAGCAGATTGCGCTAGTCGAGGCCTACTGCAAAGCGCAGGGCATGTTCCACGGCAAGAACCAGCCCGAGGCGACGTATTCGAAGGTCCTCGATCTGGATCTGGCGTCGGTGGTGCCGAGCGTTGCTGGACCGAAGCGTCCGCAGGATCGCGTGGCGCTGCCGCAGGTGGGGAAGTCGTTTGCCGAAGCGTTGCCGTCACTGAAGCCGGCTTCGAAGGGCGCGAAGGACGCTGGATCGAATGGCGACGGGAAGCTGCACGACGGCAGTGTCGTGATCGCAGCGATCACCAGTTGCACCAACACGTCGAATCCCGGCGTGATGATCGCCGCCGGAATCCTGGCGAAGAAAGCGGTCGAAAAGGGACTGGAGACTCCGGCGTGGGTAAAGACCTCACTCGCTCCCGGCTCCAAAGTCGTCACCGAGTACTACCAGGCTGCCGGGTTACTGACGTATCTCGAGAAATTGAAGTTCAACGTGGTCGGCTACGGATGCACGACCTGCATCGGAAACTCAGGTCCGCTGCCGACCGAGATCTCTGACGAGATCGGCGAGCACGAGTTGGTGGTCGCTTCGGTTCTCTCCGGCAATCGCAACTTCGAAGGCCGCATTAACTCGGAAGTTAGAGCCAACTATCTGATGTCGCCTCCACTGGTGGTCGCGCTCGCACTCGCGGGGCGGATCGACTTCGACCCGGTGAATGAGCCGCTCGGCAACGGCAAAGACGGCAAGCCGGTTTTCCTGCGCGACATCTGGCCGACGGAAAAGGAAGTCGCCGACACGATCGCCAAGGCCGTGCAGGCCGATCAGTATAAAAAGACCTATGGCGAGGTGTTTGAAGGCGATGCGCGCTGGCGCGGGTTGCAGGTTCCGACCGGCAACACGTTCGCGTGGGACGACAAGTCGACGTACATCAAGAAGGCCCCATACTTCGATGGCATGTCGATGCAGACGAAGCCCGTCATTGACATCCTGAACGCGCGCGTCCTGGCGAAACTCGGCCACTCGATCACCACCGACCACATTTCTCCGGCAGGATCGATCAAGACTGACTCTCCGGCAGGGAAATACCTGATCGCGCACGGAGTTCAGCCGCGCGACTTCAATTCGTACGGTTCGCGCCGCGGGAATCACGAGGTGATGGTGCGCGGAACATTTGCGAACACGCGCATTCGTAACAAGATGGTTCCGAATCGCGAAGGGGGATACACGCGCCATCTACCGAGCAACGAAGAGATGTCGATCTTCGACGCGGCGATGAAGTATCAATCGGAAGGCGTGCCGCTCGTCATTCTCGCGGGCAAGGAATACGGATCGGGATCGTCGCGCGACTGGGCCGCGAAAGGGCCTGCACTGCAAGGCGTGAAAGCCGTGATCGCTGAGAGTTTCGAGCGTATCCATCGTTCAAACCTGGTGGGCATGGGCATCCTGCCGCTGCAGTTCCAGGAAGGTCAGGACGCCGATTCGCTGGGACTGACGGGCGAAGAGACATTCGACATCACCGGACTCTCTCAACTTCTCGACAACTACAAGCCGGCGAGCATCGTCAATGTCAAGGCGAAGAAGGCCGATGGCACTTCGAGCGAGGTCAAAACCATGCTGCGCATCGACACGCCGCAAGAGGTTCAGTACTACAAGCACGGCGGGATTCTGCAATTTGTGCTGCGGCAGTTGTTGTCGACGAAAAAACCGGCGGCGGCGAGATAAAAGTTTCCAGTTTCGGGTTTCAAAAGCATGGGCGACCGAAGGGTCGCCCATGCTTTGTGAAGACATCCAGCTACTTCGCTGGTTGATTCGGATGCCTGATGTTGTTGTGCGCCACAGCGGCGGGTTTCTCGCTGGGTGTCACTCCCAGCTGCCACCACAGGAAGCTGATCTCGTCGGTGGCGTCTTCGATCAACTTCTTCGTCGAGCGTCCCTCGGAGTGGCCGGCCTTGGTGTCGTAGTGAAGCAGGATCGGATCATCTCCGCCCTGCGCCCACTGCATGAGGGCCGCGGTCTTACGGGCGTGCAGCGGAGCCACGCGCGTGTCGGAATCGCCGGTGATGAAAAGCACGGCCGGATATTTCGTGTCCTTGTGGACGTTCTGATACGGCGAGTACTTGATCAGATACTGGAACTGCTCGGCATTGTCCGACGATCCATATTCCGGCACCCAGAATTTCGCGACGAGGAAATTCTGGTAGCGGATCATGTCGAGCAGCGGATATTTGCAGACCACCGCGCGGAAAAGATCCGGGCGCTGCGTGACGGCCGCGCCGACGAGCAATCCGCCGTTACTTCCACCCGCGATCGCGAGCTTGTGTGAGCTTGTGTACTTGTTGTCGATCAGGTACTGCGCAGCGGCGATGAAGTCGTCAAAGACGTTCTGCTTCTTCTCCATCATCCCTGCTTTGTGCCAGTTCTCGCCGAATTCGCCGCCACCGCGAAGGTTTGGCAGAGCAAACACTCCTCCATTCTCTGCCCACACGACGGCGGTGGCTGAAAATTGCGGCGTCATCGAAACCGTGAACCCACCGTAGGCGGTCAGGTAGGTCGGGTTTTCGCCGTCGAGCTTTAGCCCTTTGCGAGCGAGAATGAACATCGGGACTTTGGTGCCGTCCTTCGACTGGTACCAGACCTGTTTGAGTTCGAGATCGCCCGAATTCACCGGCGCATTTACGCGGGCGAAGACGCTCTTGGTTTTCGTTTCCGTGTTGTAGCGGTAAATGGTTTTGGGAATGTGGAAGGAACTGAAGTCGAAGAATGCCTCTTTCCCATCCCATCGACCAGCGAACTCGCTCACCGTTCCCATCGCGGGGAAACTCACCTCGCCTGCCGGCTGGCCCATCGGCGTAAAGAAGTTGATATGCGAGGTGACGTTCTTCAGGTACGTGAGCACAATCTTTTCGCCGGCAAGATTCATGCTCTCGATGACGGCGTCTTTTTGCTCCGGAATGACCTCTTTCCAATTTGCCTGCTCGGGATGGTTAAGGTCGATCGCCAGAACGCGGCCATTCGCGGCGCTCCAATTGGTGTGGACAAAGACGTGCTCTCCGCCGACCCCGGCAAAGAAGCGGGCATCGATGCCGGTGACGAGCGGCTTCATCTCTCCGCCCACTTTGCGATCGAGGTAGAAGACTTCGGTCTTGTCCGCCGACGAGCCGTACAGCACCGTGGTCACCAGCCAGCGCCCATCTTCACTCAGCTGGCTGACAATGATCTTCTCCGGCCCATAACCCTTGCCGAAAATTTCGGTGTCAGCGTTGCTGTCGGTTCCCATTTTGTGCCAGCGCACGCGCGGACCCGCGTCGGTCATCAAGTCGTAGTAAAAGCCTGACTTGTCGGGAGCCAGCGAGACATCGAAGTAACGCGCGGCGGGAAGGTGATCCGTAAGTTCCTTGCGGGTGTTCACGTCCATCAGGTGGATCTCGGTCTCGTCGGCGCCACCTTTGCGAATCTCATAGGCCATCAGCGCGCCATCTTCCGAGACGTCAGAGAAGTTCACGCTGGTACTATGGTCGGCGCTGAGCGGATGCGGATCGACGAGCACCTCTCCCTCTCCGGTCGCCGATTTCCGCATCATCAGGACGAACTGGTCCTGGTCGGCCTTGCGCTCGGCGTAGAAGTAGCGTCCATTGCGCTCAAAGGTTTCCTTGTAGTTATCGACCTTCAGCAGCTCGCCGAGACGCTTTTCGATAAAAGGCCGCGTCGGCAGATTGCCGATCATCGACTGGGTGTACTTGTTTTCGGCGTCGATCCACTCGCGAGTCTCAGGGCTGTTCTGGTCTTCCAGCCAACGGTAGGGATCTTCAACGACCGTACCGTGAATGGTTTCTTTCAGGTCGTCGCGGCGGGCGACCGGCGGACCGGACTTGGTCTGTTCCTGGGCGATGGCCATTTGCAATAAGAAGAAGCTGGCAACGAAGATGAAAAGCAGCACGCGTCCTCGCATATTTACCTCATTGGATGGTGCGCAGATTAGGCAATCTTAGCGGACCGCGATTATACGCCACGGATCGGCGTTCTTTCACGGCACGAGCAAAGTCTCAGAACCAAAGTCACCGCGGCGGTGGAAGCAATTTCCAGAATTTTCATCTAGTATTTTCTGAATTAGGCGATACGCTGGATGCAAGGACCGGAAGCGGCGTAGTAGGCTCGGGGCCGGCTGGTAAGAATCGCCGCAAAAGAATGAGCGCACTTCGTTTATATCCTGTGATGTTGGGCGGAGCCACCGTTCTGGCCCTTGGCGTCAGTTATGTTCTGCGCAAACGCCGCAAGAGTCCTGAGCAGATCGAGCGCGAACGCCGGATGCGCATCAGCACCTACGGGCGCATCATCGACGGAACCGTCATCGACGCCCAAGAAGTCGCGAATGGCAACGGCAACGATAACCCGGTGCAGTTGTTGATCTATCGTTACGATGTCTCTGGGGTTTCGTACGAGGCTTCACAGGACATCACTCACTTGCGCCAGTTCGTCGACATTCACACCTGCAAGATCGGGCTGCCGTCGTCGGTGAAGTACGATCCGCAGAATCCTGGCGATTCCATCGTGATTTCCGAGCAGTGGAGCGGCCTGCGATTGAATTCGCTCGGCGTGCCGATCAAGAAGCGGCCTTCCTCTAAAACCCAAAAGGTAACGTAAGCCGCCACTGCCCCTGGATTTTCTTTACGGGAATGGTCTCGGCGCTGATGCTGGTGTGGTTGCCGTTCGGTAGCGACACTTCTTTACTGGTGAAAACCGGCGTTCCGTCGCGACGTTTCACCGAGACGATTGATCCTCGCGGAACCATGTCGAGAGCATCGGGCTCGAACGGCTCCATGGCGAAGCCATCCATGCCGAGAATGCCGGCCATCTTCGTCATTTGTTTCTCGCCGAAATCGGCGCCTTCCGGATAAAGCACGCGCGCGTCTTCGATCGCAGGATTAAATAGCGCCAACACCTGCTTGCCGTCCTTATGCTTCAACGCATCGTAAAACGACTTCACGACTTTCTCGATGGCATCGCGATCACGGTCGTCGATCTCCGGTGCCGGCAGCGCTTTTGGATGCGCAAAAAACCTCACCTGCTTCGCGGCGGGCACGGGCGTGGGACTCGCGTCCGCATGAAAAGTGGCCAGCACCTGGTGTGCAACCTCGCCGGCTCGCCGTTCTTCGATGGTGATATCCATCGGTCCGGTGCCGCGGACCAGCGAAACTTCCAGCAGGTTTCCGCCGTCGAGCAACAGCGGCGAAACATACAAGGGCAGTTCGTGAAGATAGCTGTTATGAAAGATCGTCTTTCCGTTCAACTTGACGAAGAATTCGCCTTCACCAGTTTCCCCGCGAAGAATCAGAAAGTGCGCCGGCACCGACTCACCCACTTCCGCGATCGGCGGCGCGTTGCCGGCCTTGAAGTTTGCCTCCTCTACTGCTTCCTGCCGGACGCGTTCCTGCCGCGCCAGATCGCCAAGAGGAATCTCCTGCGCGGCGCAGATTCCGAGCATGAACAGGATCGAGATGGCAATCGTTCTCATCGTTTGTGTCTTTCGTCTTCGCGACTGTGTCTTTTTGTTCGCGTCGCAACAATAGCTAGGCGCAGTCTACTGCCAGATGCAATTAGAAATCACGTAGCGAAGGATGGTTATCGGGTGTAATGCCTAAGAAACCAAGGTGCACGCGACGCTAGCGACCCTCCGTCACCTTCCAGCCTTGTCCGAACGGGCCTACTCTTGGGCTGTATGCCAGCAAGTTTCCGTACCGGCCCTGTATTTACGGCGTCGAACATCCGGCGCTTCCTGATTCCTATTGGAATTCTCATTGTTTTAATGGTGGTGGCAACAAGGTCAGGGGCGGCGGAGCGGGCATGGCATGTGCTCACCGGACACCGCGCGCCAGTGGAGGCGCCAGTTTTAGCGCAGGCTTCCAAGCCAGTACTTTCTGACCAAGAGCGGCAACGGATCAACAAGCAGGACCCGCAGACGCAGATGGAAGAATTGATGCGGGCGGCGATTAATCACGAAGAAGGCTCGACCCAGATGATCGCCGGGAAGCTCCCCTACTGGCGCGATCGCCTGAAGAACACGAAAAACTGGAACGACCTGATGATGACCGCGCTGTACTCGAACGACCTGCGCGTGCGCGCCGCGGCCATCGAAATTAACCTGGAAGTCTTTCAGTTGAGCAAGACGCCGGCGACGGTGGATCAGATCATCCATCGAGCTGAAGACGATCCCACGGCGCGCCCGTGGGCTGCGTGGATGCTCGGCATGCTCGCCAATCGTGGCGTTTCGACCGACAAGGTCGTCGCGGAACTCGAAGACTGGGCGCATGATCCGGACGAGCAAACGCGGCTATGGGCAGTCGAAGGACTGGCCCTTGTCGGGACCGATAACACCATCAACGATTTTGTCAGCATTCTCAAGAACGACGACTCGTCCGCGGTTCGCGAGCGCGCCAGTGCCAGCCTGGCGAAGTCTGGCATGCTGACGCGCGTTCAGCGCATGCATGCCGTGCCCGGACTCATCGATCTCGTCGACGATAGCTCGTTGAACGACGAGACGCATAAAGCCGTATATAAGGCGTTACGCGAGATCACCGAGCAGAACATGACCGACGACTGCAGCGCGTGGCGCAACTGGTATTTGGATCACGGGCAGGAAGCCATCCAGAAGTTCGCTAAGGCCGATGCCAACCAGGTGCTCGGCAACAGCTAGGCGGCTTTCGCCTATCGTCGACGGAGTGTGTAACTTCGCAAACCGTCCCGCATCTTTCCTACAGGGCCGTCTTGCAGGGCCTCAAGTTCCGCTGAATTGCTAGAATAAAGAGAATGGCCGGAGCCAATCTAACTCCCATCACAGTTTTTGCCGCTGGGGTCCTCTCATTCCTGTCGCCGTGCGTTTTACCGCTGGTGCCGGGATATGTGTCGCTGATCTCGGGCACCAGCGCCGCCGCCGCCGAAAATAACGAGCAGCAACAGCGCCTGCTGGGCCGCGTGATGCTGAACTCACTGCTGTTCGTGCTGGGTTTCAGTATCGTCTTCATCCTGCTGGGAGCGACCGCGACGACGATCGGCGAACTCACGCGCCAATACAAGCGCGAACTGAGCTGGATTGCGGGCATCGTGATTATTATTTTCGGCCTGCATCTTACGGGCCTGCTGAAAATCAAATATCTGTACGCCGACAAGCGCATGCACAACGTGAAGGGCTCGGGTTCCGCACTGGGCTCGTTCGTTGTTGGTTTTGCTTTTGCATTCGGATGGACCCCGTGCATCGGTCCGATTTTGAGCGCCATCCTCTACCTGGCTTCCGAGGAAGGCACGGTCGCCAAGGGAATCGAATTGCTGGCGTTATATTCCGCGGGCCTTGCAGTGCCGTTCCTGCTGACTTCGCTGGGCATCGACCGGTTTATGGCGTTCTACACGCGCTTTCGCCGGCACCTGCACACGGTAGAAGTGATGAGCGGCGTGCTGCTGATCGTGATTGGCCTGCTGGTGTTCACGCATCATCTAACTATCGTGTCGGGCTACTTGTCGTTCCTGAATCGTTTTGTGAAGTAAAGGACTGATGTGAAACGGAATAACCTGGTACTGGTTGTTGTGATCGCCATCGTGATTGGTATGGTGGTCTTCGCCAATCGTGAGCACAAGAGGGGGGCCGCTTCTTCGGCCGCGCTCAAAGGAGATGGCATCGGCACCGTCGCCCCGGACTTCACATTGCAGACACTCGATGGCCGCAAAGTGAAGCTCTCCGATTACCGCGGCAAAGCGGTGCTGCTGAATTTTTGGGCCACGTGGTGTGGTCCGTGCAAAGTGGAAATTCCCTGGTTCATGGATCTGGAAAAACAGTACGGCCCGCAAGGACTGGTAATCGTCGGTGTCGCCATGGATGACGACGGCAAAGCGCCGGTAACCAAGTTCGCGAAGGAAATGAATATCGACTACACCGTGCTGCTCGGCAACGACGATGTAGCCGACCAGTATGGTGGCGTTGAAGGCCTTCCGACGACGTTTTACCTCGATCGCGAGGGACGGATCGTAAAGAAGGTGGCAGGACTGGTAAGCCACAGCGAAATCGAGGATGGCATCAAGGAAGCACTGAAACCGGCGAACGCGACGGCATCTTTGCATTAGGATGATAACCGGCCCGAAAAACGAGGATCGCCAAAGCTGACAAAAATCACGATGATCAAACGCGCACTGTTGCTTCTACTGCTCAGCGGAACACTGGCCGCACAAAGTCACGTTAGCGTTAAGGTCACCGCCTATCCTATCGACAAGATCACCGTTCCCCAGGGCGGCAAAGCCAAACTGGAAATGATGTTTCGCATCATGCCCGGCTTCCACATCAACTCCAACCAGCCGACTTCGGAGCTTTACATTCCAACCAAAGTCATGCTCGACGTCCCGACGGATGTCTCTATCGCGGGGCTCACGTATCCCGAAGGCCAGATGGTGAGCTTTCCGTTCGATCCCGATACGAAGCTGAGCGTCTATACCGGCGACATTGCGGTAAAGGGATTGGTGATGGCCGCAAAAACGGCGCCGCGCGGAACGTTTCGTGTTCACGGCACCTTGCGCTATCAGGCCTGCGACAACCGCGCATGCTACCCGCCAGTGAGCTTGCCGGTACAGTTCGATGTCGATGTCACGAAGCCGGTTCCGGTGAGGGAATCGCGGCCCAATCCGGCGCAGAGCCCACACATCCACAACTAGTTTTTTGTCATGTCGAGACTTCGCGTTGCGAAGTCGAGATACCCCTACTCATTTCCGCCACTATCACGCGGCGCATTGCACGCACGCTTCGCCCGCCACGAGCGAATCTCCTGCAATCGATACCAGCGCCGAACCGATCGCAGAAAATGGAAGACGTGCGATCCGGCATAAAGAAGAACGATCAGAATTCCTGCGATGCCGATCGCATACGCCAGCAGTTCGCCGAGCCAGAGAACGATCACGAACACGTAGCTCGCCCATCCGGCATTTCGCAGGAACAGCGGCGGTGACTGCAACCAGAACAACAAGCCGAACAACATCAGGCCGAGGATGCAGGCGATGGTGCGAGCGGACTTCAGCACCTTTGACCAGTCCCCATTTTCATCATTCGAGTTCATCGGTTTGTCAGCTCATCGGAACCGCAATTACTGGGAAAACTGAAATACTGATGAACTGATCGACTCGGTTTAGATCCCGATGGCTTTTTGGATAGCGCCCGCAATCGCGTCGGTGATCCGCTTCATCTTCTCTTCCGATTCCGCTTCCACCATCACGCGGGCCAGCGCTTCGGTGCCGGAATATCGCACCACGATACGCCCGTTGCCGCTCAGCTCCGTGTCGCCCTGCTTCATGGCCGTGACGACCTCTGGCAGGGAATCGAGCGGCTTCTTCTCTTTCACGCGAACGTTCTTGATCGTTTGCGGGAAGACCTTCAGATCGCCAACCAGTTCATGCAGAGGGCGTTCGGCGTGCGTCATCGCTTCGATCACGCGGAGCGCGGTGAGAATTCCATCGCCGGTGGTCGCGTCGCCGTCGCGAAAGATAATGTGACCCGACTGCTCGCCGCCGAGTGTAGCGCCTGTCTTGAACATCTCTTCCAGAACATACTTGTCACCGACTGGCGCGCGCAGCATCCTGATTCCCGACCCGCGCAACGCGATCTCGAGCCCCATGTTCGACATCGTCGTAGCCACGACCGTTTCCGCCTTCAGCTTGCCACGCGATTTCAGGTCTCGGCCCGCGAGCAGCAACACTGCATCGCCATTCACAACGTTGCCATTCTTGTCAGAGAACAGGGCACGATCGGCATCGCCATCGAAGGTGACGCCCATATCAAACTTGCCATTACTTTCAGCAACCTTTGCCGCCACGATTTGCGGGTGCAGCGCACCACAGTTTTCGTTGATGTTCCGGCCGTCGGGTTGGTCATGGATGAACGTCGCCTGAATGCCACTCGCCCGGAAGACGTCGTGGGCGACCGGCGTTGCCGCGCCGTTCGCGCAATCCACCAGAACGTTGAGATGGGAGAGTTTTGTCCCTGCTACTTGAGCTGCCAGCCACTTCACGTAATCGAACAGGAGTTCGGGGTCGGTGGTCGAGGCACCGCGCGTGAGGGTCTTTGGTGCGGGGATCTTGGCCGGATCGAACCCCGCCGCGCGTCCATGCAGCAGATCGAAGATTACGGTCTCGATCTGTTCTTCTACGCTGTCGGAGAGTTTGTAGCCGTCATGACCGAATACCTTGATGCCGTTGTCGGTCCATGGATTGTGCGAGGCTGAGATCACGATGCCGGCGTCATAAGCCTGTCTCGCCAGGAACGCCACCGCCGGAGTGGTGATTACTCCCGCGCTGCGCACCTGCACCCCAGCCGACTGTAACCCTTCCGTTATAGAATCGCAGATCCACCAGCTCGATTCGCGCGTATCCTGCCCGATCACCACACGCGGGTCCTTGCGCGACTGCGTCAGGTAACGGCCCAGCGCCACGCCAACAGCGTAAACAGTCGGATGATCGAGCGGCGGATCGCCCGCCACGCCGCGAATTCCATCGGTGCCAAACAGCATTCTTGCCATGCGTAATCGCCCCTCTGCCTCAGCCGGCAGGAATGAGGATAAATGATCGCTTAGTCGTGCCCCGGAGTACTCGCGTGCGCTCGCGATTCGGTGTTCACCGTGACTCGAACCGTCGAGGAAGTCGTCAATCGCACCAGCGGATCGGAAACGTACACGTGAGTCGTAAACGTGGCGCTGCCCATCACGCCAGACGCGTCCACGGGATCGGTAATCAACGACTCGATGGCCGCCACCCGCTTCTCGGGCCCCGCGATATTCACGTACGGAGGATCGACCGTAACTTCGCCGAGACGGTAGCCCGGCGCAGTGGACCCGATTACGCGCGGCTGCACCTGGACTCGCTTCTCGCCATGCGTATCAAAGCTGATGCGAAATTGGCTGGGAATGACCTGAATGGTCTCCACGTCACGTGGAGCACGAATTTTGTTCGGTGCAAGATCGTAAGTATGCTCGCCGGGCGTCGCCGAGCGGAGGTCGATCACGGCGTGAACTTCCGCCGGTCCCAGGTTGTGCACCGTGCCCGACGGCCCGCGCTCCCGGACCTGAACCTGTGGAATCGACTCCGAACTGATCTCCAGCTTCTCCGGAGCATTCTGGAATTCAATGGGCACCGTGATCGCCACCTCGGCCATGGGCTCGCGCGCGACCGCCATCCACAAGAGGACCGCAATCAGCAGCGACAGCAGCTTCAATCCGAGATTTTGAAAGATGTACCGGCGCAGGAAGTCCATTCTCAGTCTCCGTGATACGGTCCCTCGCCGGCCTGGCGAAATTTGTGTTGCGACTCGGCTTCCGAGCCGTTGCTCGACTCTTCTTGCGAAGACATGGTCGGCAATGTCGCCGGCGGCACATAGCGTCGCAGAAGCTCACTGAGGCGCTCGCGCAGGTATTCGACAGTCACATCACGCTCGATGTTACCTGCCGCTGCAACGCTGATCGAGCCGGTTTCTTCGGAAACAATCACGGCGATCGCATCGGTCTCTTCCGTGATGCCGATGCCTGCGCGGTGACGCGTTCCCAGTTGTGTCGACAGCACCGGGTTCATCGAAAGCGGCAGAAAGCACGCAGCCGCGGCTATGCGATCTTTTTGAATAATTACCGCGCCGTCGTGCAGAGGAGCGCTGGGGCGGAAGATGGTCGCCAGCAAATCGTACGAGAGATTTGCGTCGAGCGGCACGCCGCTCTCGATGTAAGTCCGCAATCCGATTTCGCGCTCGATCACGATCAGCGCGCCGGTCTGGCTCTGCGAAAACAAGTTTGCAGCCAGCACGATATCGTCGTAGGCCTCGGCGATCCCCGGGCTTACCCGCGAGAATGTCAGCCGTCGTCCGATGCGTGCCAGCGCATGGCGAATCTCATTCTGGAAGACAACGATGAGCGCAAAAATACCGTAGGGAAGCAGCGTTCCAACCAGGAAATTGACGGTGCGGAGTTCAGCGACGTGCGCAACATAAAAGGCGAGCGCGAGTCCGCCGACACCTACCAGCACCGGCACCGCGCGCGTTCCGCGGATCAGCGTCAGAAACTGGTAGATGATCAGTGCAACCAGCAGAATGTCGATCACCGAAGCGACCGTCATCTGCGGCAAGCGCCCAATCATCTGGAACATGCGGGACCCTCCGTCACCGCCCGGCAGAAGGCAACGCTCTATTCTAATGCAGGGAAACACCCTAACGAAGAATGCCGGTTGAGGCCACCACGGTATTGCGCCCCGATTGTTTGGCGGTATAGAGCGCCTCGTCGGCGGCCTTTACCAGTTCATCGCGATTGCTGCCATTGGCCGGGTAGGACGCAACGCCCAGGCTGATCGTTACCGGTCGCGGCACTCCTGGAAACGCCATCTTCTTCACTGCCTTGCGCAGCTTTTCCGCCACGTAGTAGGCGTCTTCGCCCGTGGTCTCTGGGATGATAATGGCAAACTCCTCGCCGCCATAACGGCAGCCCACGTCGATTTTGCGCAGGTTCTGGGTAAAGATGGTCGAAATCTGTCGCAGCACGTCGTCGCCCATCAGGTGCCCGAACTCGTCGTTCAATCGCTTGAAGTGATCGATGTCAATCATGATCAGCGACATCGCTCCCTCGTAACGCTTTGCGCGCTCAATTTCTTCCTGCACGCGAATCTCGAAGTAGCGCCGGTTGAACACGCCGGTTAAGCCGTCCACATACGCCATATGACGCACGCGCTCGAAGTAGTGCGCGTTCTGGATGGCGTTGGCACAGATGTCTGCCACCGACTCCAGCGCCGGAATATCGCCGGTATCGAAGGCATTCAATTGCGCGCTCTCCAGACTAAGAACCCCCATCACCTGGCCAAACGAAAGCAAGGGGATGCAAAGCTCCGAACGCACCTCCGCGAATCCCTGGATGAACCCTTTCACCGCCGAAACGTCGTTCGCCAAAATCGGCTTGCTGCTGCGCAGCGCTTGACGACAGAGCCCATCGGCATCGAGCAGGGCCGTGCCCTCGGTAAACATCGGCGTTAGCCGTCCCTTGTGCGCGCGAAAGATCAGCTTCTCGTCTTCCAGCAACAACACAGCCACATGATCGACCGGGAACGCCTGCAACAGGAACGTGCATACCTTGCGCAACAGTTCGTCGATCTCGAGCACGGCTGTCGTCTGCCGCGCGATCAGGTTGATGGCTTCCAGTTGTGCGGCCTTCCGCTGTTCCTGCGAATAGAGCCTTGCATTCTGTAGCGCGATCGAGGCCTGAGTCGAGAACAGGGTCAACAGGTCGATCGTTTCCGAATCGAAGAAGTTCAACTGCTCGCTCTGGCAATCGAGCACGCCGACCACTTCATCTCGTACCACCAGTGGCAGCGCCAGCTCCGACCTCGTCGTAGGAATTCCCGGCACATAACGCGGATCCTTGCTCACATCAGGGGCGTGAACCGGATGCTTTGTCGCTGCGGCTATGCCGATCAAACCGACCCCCACTTTCAACGCGCCGACAGTCTTCTCGTATCCGGCGTGGCTGCGCAAATGCAGTTCCTGGGTCTGCGGATCGAGCAGCAGAACTGCGACGTACTTCAGATGGAAATATTCGCGGGCGATGGTGAGAATTCTCGCGAGAACCTCGTCGAGGTCGAACGTCGAGATGACCGCCTGGCTGGCGTCGTACAGGATCGCAATCTTTTTCATTCGCGAACGTCAGAACTTGGGAGCTACCGCCGGGTCTGGCTGGGGAATGGCGATCGCGGGCGAGCAGTGTACCAATAACGGGCTCGATTACAAAGAGAAACCCTGAAGTTACGACTGAGTTTTTGGTCGATCCTGTTTCTTTTCGGGCCAAACATGACCAAGGAAAATATAAAGCCCCGCGCAGATGGCGAAATCGACCAGCAATCCCCAGTCGAATTTGCCCACGCCGAAGTGGGTGATGAAGCCATGTCGCAGCACCGGCGGGAGTAGCGGGAAGAGCGAGAAATAAATGATGTTCCCCACTAGAACTGCCACCAGCGAACGTTGGAAGTTGCTTAGAAGCATCCCTATATCTTTTGACACCGCCGAGGCGCTTTCGGCTGCATAGTTTCGCAGAATTCTGTGCGGAAATGGGACTGATTTCCAGTTGAAAGTTGCTGCCGCAGGCGGGGATCCGGAACGGATGCCGCTTTCCCCCTGCTAAGATCATGTTTTCATGCTCCAGATGGACAGCCCCGTGCAGTTTGTAAAGGGCATCGGCCCCAGGCGCGCCGAAGCCTTGGCCGCCAAGGGCATCCAGACGCTGGAAGACCTGGTTTACTACCTGCCATTCCGCTACGAAGATCGCAGCAATCCTCGAAAAATCGCCGACCTGATGCCCGGAGAGATGGCAACTCTGATCTGCGAGGTGCGCGGCTCGGCTCTGCTCCGGACGCGGCGAATGCCCATCTTCGAGATGACTGTCGGCGACGTTGGCGACCCCTCGCCGCCCGTCTTCGGCAAGCGCGTCCGCAACACCATCAAGTGCATGTGGTTCAACGCCCGCTACCTCGACGGCCGCTTCAAAGCCGGACAGGTGCTCGCCCTTTACGGCAAGGTCGAGGCCGACGAATACCGCGGCGGTCTCAAAATCATGCAGCCGCAGATCGAGGTTCTGGGCGAGTCTGGCGACGAAGAACAGGAATTGCCCGAGTCTATGGAGACGGGCCGCATCGTCCCCATCTACGAGTCCGCCGACAAGGGCAAGATGAACGCGCGCTGGTTCCGCAAGATCGTGCGGCGTGCGCTGGAGGAAATTCCTCCCGACCTGCCCGACGTGATGCCGGCATCGTTGCGCGAAAAGCTGGGGCTCATTCCGCGGCTGGAAGCGTTCTGGAAGATCCACTGGCCCGACCAGGATGTGCCGCTGTCGCAACTCCAGGCATGGCGAACTCCTGCGCATCTGCGTCTGATCTTCGAGGAACTGTTCTTCCTTGAGTTGGGGCTCGAGATCAAGCGCCGCAAACTGCGCCAGCAACCGGGGATTGCCTTCGCGCTCGATGAGAAGGCGCGTTCGGCGCTCAAGAGGATTCTGCCGTTTCATCCGACCGCGGCGCAGAAGCGCGTGCTCAAAGATATCGCCGAAGACATGGCGAAGCCCACTCCGATGCGGCGGCTGTTGCAGGGCGACGTTGGCGCCGGCAAGACCATCGTTGCATTTCAGGCGGCGATCATCGCCATCGAAAATGGCTACCAGGTCGCGCTGATGGCGCCGACCGAAATCCTGGCGACGCAGCATTATCTTTCTGCGCGCAAGATTCTGGAAAATGCCGGCTACCGCATCGTCCTGCTCACCGGATCGCTCGAACAGGATCGCAAGCGCAACGTCCGCCAGCACATTGCGCGCGGCGATGCGCAACTCGTGATCGGCACGCACGCGCTCATCCAGGACAAGGTCGAGTTCGACAACCTCGGGCTCGTCATCGTCGATGAACAGCATCGCTTCGGCGTCATGCAGCGCCTGAAGCTGATGCGCAAAGCGAACGGCGGTGAGGCGATCACCCCCGACACGTTAGTGATGACCGCTACGCCTATCCCGCGAACGCTGGCGTTAACGCTTTATGGCGAGCTCGACGTCAGTGTGATCGACGAACTTCCGCCAGGACGGACGCCGATCGTCACCCGCCGCGTTCCGGATGAACGAGCGGGCGAGGTTTTCGACTTTGTCCGCAAACAGGTGAAGGCCGGTCACCAGGCCTATGTGGTGTATCCCGTGATCGAGGAGAACGAAGACAGCGAGCTCAAAGCGGCAATCAAAATGTTCGAAGCGATCCGGTCGAAGATTCTCCCCGACCTGCGAATCGGCCTGCTGCACGGCCGCATGAGCGCCGATGAAAAAGACCTCACGATGAAGCAGTTCAAAGACGGCGCCATCCATGTGCTGGTTTCGACCACCGTGATCGAAGTGGGCGTCGATGTCCCCAACGCCACCGTTATGGTCATCGAGCACGCCGAGCGTTTCGGGCTTTCGCAACTCCACCAGCTTCGCGGACGCATCGGCCGCGGCGCCGCGAAGTCGTACTGCATCCTGATGACCGGCCCGAAGGTTTCCGACGAAGGCGAACAGCGCCTCAACAAGATGGTCGAAACCAGTGACGGATTCGAGATCGCCGAAATGGACCTGCAACTCCGCGGCCCCGGCGAATTCTTCGGCACCAAGCAGGCGGGCATGCCGAACTTTCGCGTCGCCAACTTAATCCGCGACCGCGACCTGCTGGAGCTGGCGAAGAAAGAAGCCTGCGCTCTGCTCGATGGACGCATGGAAATTCCGGCCGAAGATAAAAGCCGGACGATGGTCCACCTGCGCTCAAGCTGGCAGAGAAGGTATGGGCTGGTGGAGGTGGGGTGAGGGCTTAGGAAAGCTAGAGATCTTCAGGTTTCAGGCCGGTGTATTTCGCAATTTTCTTCAGAATTACAGGACCAAGTTCGTCAGAGTCGTGCCACGCCCACGTGTAATCCGGAAAGCCCGATCTCTGAAGTTGGACATGCGAGCCCTTCTTTTCTGACTTCGGAGACCACCCTATTCTGAGGAGAGCTTTGTAGACGCGGTTTGCTTTGCTGCTGGGCCAGTTACTCACACAAACCGAATCGACTTGGGAGGTTTTCTGACCTGTTCGGTACGATCTGCAATTACACGCAAGGCAAGCGCAGTCACGGAAATCTCTGCGTCTTCCTTTGTCATACCGTATGTCATTACGCCTGGCAGCTCGGGGATTTCAGCGATCCATCTGCCGTCAACCTCCTGATCGAAGACAATCTCAAACAGTTCGCTGCTTTCCGGCGGTTGCGGGACTGTAGCCATTTCATTTTCTCCAACGCGTTTATACGAACGGTTGTTCTGCCAGATTATATGTCGATTTCCAACTTGCCGATCCAGTGTTTGCACTGGTTCGTTAGCCACTGACTTGAATTCTAGGCTTTTCGGCAGTAGAGACTGCCCCGATCTCTTTGGCTGGGACATCCGAAGCTTGCAGGGCTTTCACCAGCCTCTCCGCATCTTCCGCCGCCACGGAAATCAGCAGTCCGCCCGCCGTTTGCGGATCATAGAGCAGCGTCCGTACTTCTTCCGGAACAGCATCGTCATAGCCGACCAGGCACTCGGCGAACTCGCGGTTGGCTTTCAATCCCCCGGGAACATGGCCTTCGCGGACGCACTCCAGTGCACCGTCCAGCAACGGAATTTGCGAAGCAAAGAGTCGCAGCGAAACGTTTGACCCCAGCGCCATCTCCCGCGCGTGACCGATCAGTCCGAAGCCGGTGACGTCGGTCATGGCATGAACCTTTGCATCGCTGGCGACAACCACTTCAGCCGCCTTCTTGTTCAGCGTCGTCATCGACTCGGTCGCCGCCGCAACCCAGCTCTCCTTGGCTTGGCCCTTCTTGATCGCCGTCGAAATCACCCCGGTTCCGATCGCCTTGGTGAAGATCAGCTTGTCGCCCGCCTTCGCGCCTGAATTTTTCAGGACACGCTGCGGATGGATCAACCCCGTTACCGAGTATCCAAACTTGATTTCCGGATCGCGAATCGAATGACCGCCGACCACCGTGCAGCCGGCTTCAATCATCTTCGACAAGCCTCCGGCGAGAATCCGCTCCAGCACGTCGAAATCGCCCTTTTCCGGGAAGCACACCATCGCCAGCGCCGTCACCGGACGCCCGCCCATGGCATACACATCGCTCAGCGAATTGGTGGCCGCGATCTGTCCGAAGGTGTACGGATCGTCCACGATCGGCGTAAAGAAATCCACCGTCTGCACCATCGCCTGGTCGGGGCCGATTAGATACACTCCGGCGTCGTCGGCTGTATCGAAGCCGACCAGTACGTTCGGGTCATGTTGCCGGGCTAATTTCCCAAGCACCGCGTCCAGCACCGCCGGACTCAGCTTGCTCGCTCAACCCGCAGCCTTGACCTGCTCCGTCAGACGCACTTTGGCCGCTGTCTCAGACATCTTGGACATTGTAAAAGGTCGCGCGCAGACACACGAATCCCGCCAGGAATCCACGCACAAATACGCCACGTATCAGTGCTTCATTTTTCGATAACGCCGGATCAGCGTATTGGTCGAGCTGTCGTGCTTCAAATCCGGATCGGTCTTGCTCTGCAGTTCCGGCACGATCCGCTTCGCCAGCACCTTGCCCAGTTCCACGCCCCACTGGTCGAAGGAGTCGATGTTCCAGATTGCGCCTTGGGTGAACACCGAATGTTCGTACAGCGCCACCAGCTTTCCGAGTAACTCTGGCGTTAGCTTCTGCGCCAGAAGCGTGTTGCTCGGGCGATTGCCCTCGAATACCTTGTGCGGAACCAGCCAGTCCGGCGCTCCCTCTTTCTTCACATCGTCGGCGGTCTTGCCGAACGCCAGCGCCTCCGACTGCGCAAACACGTTCGCCATCAGCAGATCGTGATGCTCGCCCAGCGGATTCAGCGACTGCGAAAATCCTATGAAGTCGCACAGGATCAACTTGGTTCCCTGGTGAATGAGCTGGTAGAACGAGTGCTGCCCGTTCGTGCCCGGCTCGCCCCAGAAAATCGCCCCTGTCTGATAATTCACGTGAGTGCCGTTCATGGTGATGGATTTTCCGTTGCTCTCCATCGTGAGCTGTTGCAGGTACGCGGGAAAGCGTTTCATGTACTGGTCGTAAGGAAGTACTGCAACCGTCTGCGCGCCAAAGAAGTTGTTGTACCAGACCACCAGCAGCCCCATTAGCACCGGCAGATTGCGCTCGAACGGCGCGCTGCGGAAGTGCTCGTCCATCGAGTGGAAACCGCCCAGCATGGCCCGGAAATTGTCCGGTCCAATCGCGATCATCGTCGACAATCCGATCGCCGAATCCATCGAGTAGCGCCCGCCAACCCAGTCCCAGAAGCCAAACATGTTCGCCGTGTCGATGCCGAACTTCTTCACCTCAGCGGCGTTGGTCGACACCGCGACAAAGTGTTTCGCGATCGCTTTCTCATCGCCGAGTTTCTTCAGCGTCCATGCGCGCGCGGTCTGCGCGTTGGTCATCGTCTCCAGCGTGGTGAAGGTTTTCGACGCGACGATGAACAGCGTCTCGTCCGGATTAAGATCCTGCGTCGCTTCGGCAAAATCAGTGCCATCCACGTTCGACACGAAACGAAACGTCAGATCGCGCTGGCTATAGTGCCTCAGCGCCTCGTAAGCCATGACTGGCCCCAGGTCCGATCCGCCGATCCCGATATTCACCACATTGCGGATGCGCTTGCCGGTGTGTCCCTTCCATTCGCCGCTCCGCACGCGATTCGAAAAGTCCGCCATGCGGTCGAGCACTTCGTGGACTTCCGGGACCACGTTCTTACCGTCAACGGTAATCACGGCATTCCGAGGCGCACGCAGAGCCACGTGCAGCACCGCCCGATCTTCCGTGATATTGATCTTGTCCCCGCGGAACATGGCATCGATCTTCTCCCGCAGTCCACTCTCTTCCGCCAGTTTCAACAGCAGCTTCACCGTCTCGTCGGTAATGCGATTCTTCGAATAGTCGAGATACAGGCCCTCGGCCTCCAGCGCGAACCGATCGCCGCGCTTCGGGTCCTCGGCGAAAAGTTGCCGCAGATGTGTGGTTTTGATCTTGTCGTAATGCGCTTCGAGCGCTTTCCAGGCGGAACGATCGGTCAATTCAACAGCGGAAGTCTTCGCGGGCGTGCTCATGGCTTTCTCCGTGGTGACAATTCTGATCGAGGTTCAGTTGCAGGTTGGCTGAAAAGTATATGCGAGAGGCTCAGCCGATGCAGCAAAGGTTCTCGCCCCACCAGGCAAGTATACGTACATTTTCCGTGAACTTCGAAAGCACTGTGAAATCCCGATGCCTGTCCGGGCACGTGGTTGGCCGGACGCAGTGACCATGCGCACGTCGCACCGTCATCCGGCTTTGCTAAAATCCCTGTTCGAATCGAACGACATGAAAGCACTCGTCGTCACGCGTCCCGGTATCGATCATCTTGAGGTGCAGGAAGTTCCCGGACCACCCGATCCTCGCGACCACCAGATTCTCGTCAACGTGAAAGCCTGCGGCGTCAATTTCGCCGACATCCTCATGGCCAACGGACAGTACGCAGCCGGTCCCAAGCCTCCGTTCATTGCGGGACGCGAATACTCCGGCTGCATTCTCTCGACCGGCGAAGATGTCATGGGATACGCGCAAGCTAACGGATTTGCTGAGCGCGTCGTGACCCGCCGCGAGTTCACCTGGCCCAAGCCGAAACCCTGGAGCTTCGAACAGGCCGCCGCGTTTCCGGTGAATTACTTCACCGCGTTTTTCGCCTATTGGTGGGCAGGCCTGTGGTCGCCTCCAGGCCGGCAGCCGGATCGCATCGGCGAAACCGGATCGCAGGGTCATGATGCCCTGCCAGGAACACCCCAGCATCGACCCACCGTTCTCATTCATGCCGTCGCCGGCGGCGTGGGCACCGCAGCCGTCCAGATCGGCAAGATTCTCGGTGTCGAGATGTACGGCACATCCTCGGCAGACGAAAAACTTGCTCGCGCGCAGAAGCTCGGGCTCGATCATCCCATCAACTATAAGCGCGACGATTACGAGCAGTTCATCCAGGAAGCGACGAAGGGTCGCGGGGTTGACGCGGTCCTCGAGATGCTCGGTGGCGAGCATACCGCGAAATCCACGCGCTGCCTGGCGTTCCGCGGACGCATCATTGTCTACGGCTCCGCCACCGGACAGCAGCATCAGCTCGATTCCCGCGCGCTTTACGCCAAGAACGCGGCCATGCATGGACTGTGGCTCTCTCCGCTCTCCACGCATCCGGAATTCATGGTCCCTGCGTGGAAGCAGCTCTCGCAATGGATCGACGAAGGTCGCCTGCATCCGCAAATCGGGCATGTGTATCCTCTCGCCCAGGCCAGCGATGCTTTTCATCTCATGCTCGAACGGAAAAATTACGGCAAGATCGTCCTGACCATCTAACCCTCCATTTTTCCTTTTTCTTGGCAGCTCGTCACGTCCTCCCCAGGCGTGGGTTCGTCCCCGGTCCCGAACCACTCGCATCATTGTCCACAGACGGTCGCTAACGCGCGCGATACCAGCGCGTCCAACCCGCCGCAGCACTCGAGGAGAAATCAGATGAAGTTGTTTGTGAAATTCGCCCTTGCCCTGCTCGTCCTGACCTGTGCTCTCAGCGCGTTTGCCGTCCAGAAATCCATCACCGTGTACTCCGATTCCACTCTCAACGGGCAGAAAGTCGCCGCCGGCGATTACAAGCTCGACTACCAGATCAACGGATCATCCGCCGAAGTTAAGCTGCTCAAGAACAAGAAAACCATTGCCTCCGCCACCGGACAGGTTGTCGAAGCCGAGGCTCCGGCTGCCCAGACCGCCGTCGTGCGCACCAACAATCCGGACGGCAGCTCGTCCATCGTCGAGATTCAGCTGGCCAACCAGAAGTCGGCCATTCGCTTTGCCCCCGAGTCCGCCGACAAAGGGAAGTAACGTTGTCGATACAAAAGGGAGTGTCGCGGCACTCCCTTTCGTCATGTCTTCCCGGGTTCAGAGCACACGCCGACGTGCCATCCGTCACCGAGTCTTTCGGAGCACGAGCCTAAACTGAAATCGAATTAACTGCGCTGTCGCGCACCCGGCGAACGAAGTCACATGTCCGGGGCGTTGATGGCGTGTTCCGGAGCGGCGTGTTCTTCCCTCAGCCACGCGCGTGTCCGAAGAAGATCAAAGGAGAGTCATCATGAAGAAGTTTGCCGTCATTCTATTTGTCTGCCTGCTGGCGGTTTGCGCATTCGCCGGAGATAAGTCCATCACCATTTCAAGCGCCACCACCATGAACGGCCATGCCGTCGCGCCCGGCGATTACAAGGTCAGCTGCGACATCAAGGGCTCCACGGCCGACGTGAAGCTGAAACAGGGTGGAAAAACCGTGGCTACAGCGACCGGCGAAGTCGTCGAAGTGAAAGACGTTCCTCGCTATAACGCAGTCGTTAACCAGTCCAATGCCAAGGGCGGCAACTCGGTGATCGAAATCCAGTTCGCCAACCAGAATAAGGTCATCCGCCTCAACAACGACGCCACCGCAGTCGGAAAGTAAGGCCTGGACATAGCAATGGGAGCGTCGTAACGCTCCCATTTCTTCTTTTATCAGGGTCCATCGAAATCGAATCGAAGACGACCGTTCCTGCCTCGTCATCCACTACCCACTAACCACTACCCACTGCTTTTAGTACTTCGGCATCTTCGGATCGATCTTCTCCGCCCATGCCAGAATTCCGCCGGTCAGGTTCTTCACTTTCGTGAAGCCTGCCTGCCGCAGGAATTCCACCGCCTTCGCCGACCGCATACCCGACCGGCAGTGCGCTACGATCTCGCGGCTGGAATCGAGTTCGTTCACGCGCTTCGGCAAATCGTTCAGCGGGATCAGGTATCCGTTAATGTTGCAGATCTGGTATTCGTGCGGTTCACGAACGTCGAGCACGAACAGGTCGTCGCCGGCATCCTGGCGGCGTTTCAGTTCTTCGACCGAGATGGTCGGTACTGTGGTCTCCACTGGTTTTTCTTCTCCGCGAATTCCGCAGAATTCGTTGTAGTCGATCAACTCTTTAATTGTTCTCTTACCGCAAGCCGGGCAATCCGGATTCTTCCGCAGCTTCAACTCGCGGAACTTCATCGCCAGCGCATCCACCAGCACCAGGCGTCCGATGAGTGGGTCGCCTTTGCCGAGAATCAGCTTGATGGCTTCGGTTGCTTGCATCACGCCCACCAGCCCCGGCAGAATGCCGAGCACTCCGCCTTCCGCGCACGAGGGAACCAGTCCCGGCGGTGGTGGTTCGGGATACAGGCAGCGATAGCACGGTCCTGCTTCCGTCGCGAAAACGCTGACCTGGCCTTCGAATCGGAAGATCGAGCCATAAACGTTAGGCTTGCCGCTGAGCACGCACGCGTCGTTGACCAGGTAACGAGTCGGGAAGTTGTCGGTGCCGTCCACCACCATGTCGAAATCGCGAAACAACTCGAGCGCGTTGGCGCTCGACAGGCGCGTATCGTAGCGAACGACATTAACGTTAGGGTTAATAGCCTTCAGGCTCTCCGCCGCCGAGTCGAGCTTCTTGCGGCCCACGTCCGTCGTCGAGTGGATGATCTGCCGCTGTAGGTTGGTGTAATCGACCACGTCGAAATCGACGATGCCGATGGTTCCCACGCCTGCCGCGCCGAGATAGAGCGCCAGGGGCGATCCCAATCCGCCCGCGCCGATACAGAGGACTCTCGCGGCCTTCAGCTTGAGCTGACCTTCCATGCCGACTTCCGGCATGATCAGGTGCCGCGAATAGCGCAACACTTCATCGTTGCTGAGAGAAACTGCTTGAGCGATTGGCTCTGTAATGCTTGCCATAAAACTTGGATTTGTAATCGGGTAATTTGTAATTGGTAAAGTGCTCGCCATGAGCGTTTTTTCGATCACCAATTACCATTTACCAAATTTACAAATTCCTTCTCCCTCCCGCTATCGACGGTACGATCGACAGCGTGTCGGTCGGCGCCACCGGCGTCTTGTCTTTTTCGAGGTAGCGAATGTCTTCGTCGTTCAGGTACACGTTCACGAAGGCGCGCAACTGTCCGCCTTCGGTGTAGAGATGCTTCTTCAGGTCGGGATGTGCCTGCGTCAACTGGCTGAGCGCTTCTCCGACTGTCGTCGCCGATACCTCCACGGCATCTTTCTTGTCCGCGTACTGCCGTAGAGGTGTAGGTATCAGAACCTTCATCGTTTTTCCTTTGTCATGTCGAGACTTCGCAAAGCGAAGTCGAGATATCGCTACCCTTACATCAAATCTTGTATTGCCCTGTCGAGCCGCACCTCGACGAAACCATAACGCCGTCAAACTTGTCTTTGCGAACTTCGCTCCTTCGCGAACCCTGCGAGGAACTCGGGCTATCGCGCTACCACGGCTTCCACTCTCACTTCCTCGACCTCGAAGTACTTGTCTTCTTCCACCGTTCCGCGCAGCGCGAACGAGTTCGTATCCTGCGCCTTTCGGTTGTCCACGCGCGTGATGACGTAAGAGTTTCCCAGATAGTGCGCTTCAGCCAGATCCGTTTTCGACGCCTGAGCGGGACAATCCGGATGCGAATGATAGAAGCCGATGATGTCCACGCCTTCATTGCGAGCCCGTTTCATGGCCGCGATCAGCTCTTTCGGGTCGATATTGAACCGGTCCTGCGGACGGTCGTCGCGCGTATTGCCGCAACGGATCGTCGATTTCACCGTGCGCGTGTCGTCTTCGATCGTTCCCAGCATCACCCCGCAACACTCGTGCGGATAAGTGTCTTCGCCGTGACGGCGAATCTCGTCGTATTCAGCCTGGCCAATCACCAGCATGTCTCTTAGATCACCCAATCGTCGGACGCCTGATCGCCATGCCGATCGCGGTCCCAGAATTGCTCGCTCAAGTACTTATCAGCATTATCGCAAAGCACGGTCACAATCACCGCATGTTCGCCGCGAGCCGCCACTTGTCTTGCCACACGCAACGATCCCACGAGAGCCGCCGCAGCGGAAATCCCCAGCAGAAGGCCTTCTTCGCGCGCCATCCGTTGGCACATCGCGTACGACTGTTCGGTCGAGATTTCCAGGTTTTCGTCGGCCAGCGAAGGGTCGTAGATCGCGGGCACGATCGCCATTGGCATGTATTTCGCGCCTTCGATTCCATGGAACGGCGAATCCGGCTGCAGCGAGATACAGCGAATCTTTGGGTTCAGTTCTTTCAGTCGTCGTGTAGCGCCCACGAAGGTGCCGGTCGTCCCCAGCATCGAGACGAAATGCGTTACCCGGCCGTGCGTCTGGTACCAGATTTCATTCGCCGTGCCCTGGTAGTGAGCCTGCCAGTTCGCCGGATTCGAATACTGGTCAGCGTAAAAGTACTTCTCCGGCTCGGCAGCCGCGATCTCACGCACCTTGCGGATGGCGCCATCGGAGCCCTCACCCGGATCCGTGTAGATGATCTCGACACCGAAGGCCTTCAGGATCTTCTTGCGTTCGGGGGAGACGTTGGTCGGCATCACCAGTGTAACGGGAAAGTTAAGAGCGGCTCCCAGCATGGCGTAGGCGATTCCGGTATTGCCGCTGGTCGAGTCAAGCAGGATTCGGCCTGCGCTCAATTCGCCCGATTCGAGTGCGGCTCTTACAATCGACGCCGCGGCGCGGTCCTTGACCGATCCGCCGGGATTGGCCCATTCGGCCTTGCCAAGAATGTCGATTCCGGGCAGGCCTTCGGTCAGGCTCTCCAGCCGTAGGAGCGGAGTGTTGCCGATCGTGTCAAGCAGTCTCGCACCCGGGCGGCGCGAACCTTCGGTGACGGCAATCGAATCCGCAATCTTCTGTGCGGCTGGTCTGGTCATCTTTTCCTGCGAGTCGATCTCGTATGTGAATCTGAGCTAATTAAGGATAGAAATTTGCCTAACAAGTTATCGCGTTCTTCCGATACAAACAATGTTGCTGTTGCGAGCGGCCGGCAGCTCACGCCGAACGGAAGAAACGCCTTGTTTACCGGAACTTGCCGGAAGGCCATGTCCTGTTCCCTTGATGGGATGCCGACTGCTGCCCGGTGGCGACAATATTACTTACGTACCGCCGGCGGGCATCACGGCTGGAGACAAACGGCTCTCACGTGCTATGGTTCTGAGCTTAGGTACCTGGATCGGATTCAATAGAGATGGCAAAAAAAGTCCTTCCCCGTAAATACGAAGAAGTTCTCGACCTGCTGCGCCAGAACGGTTTCGAGCTGCTGGAAGCTCCCGGCACACAAGGACGTGTGTTCCTGAAGAAGAACCATGTTTCGGCTGCGATCCAGCGCGCCGACGACGGCACGGCGAAGATCTTCGCTTATCCCGGCTACCTGATCGGTGGCGAGATTTCCAAGCTCGTCAACCTGGGATACCAGCAGCACCTCAAGACCACCAAGACGGAGATCGCCGCCACTGCCGATCATCTGAAGGCGCTGCATTCGTTTTCCGAAGAGTTGAAGGAAGCTCTCGGCTTGCCCAGCCTGTATAACGAATCGCTGGGAACCGTCAGCGAAAGCTATCACTACGATCGCATCAAAGATCGCGATTCGAAGGCGCGCCCAACGCGTCCTTGGGAAAAGAAGCGGGAACTGGCGAAAAAAGGGGCGTAACACCGCGCATCTGTGCGCGATCCAGCAAAGATCCCAACGGTATCAAGGCGAAAATACTTGGCCGGTGTATCATTCCGCGGCAATGGCGTACCCTGCTCGAATTCCTCAAGCCCTATTAATCGAATCCCAAGTAGCGGGAACGAGACCTGCCGAGTCAGGTTTTGAAGAATTTACGCGGCAGTTACCGTTCCTACGTAGCGGCTTCTCCGGCCAGCCAAAATGGCGCTGAAAACAAGCCACTTACAGCCGCCAACTTTGGCACTCAACCTGTTAAAGAGATAGGTGGAAAGCTTGTGCGCCGCCGTAGTTCTGGCCCGCCAAATTAGCGGAAAAGCGCAACGGAAGCCTAAAAGGCTCCGCATAACCGGAGGAATTTCGCAATGAAGATTCGTAGCTTGATGGTGCTCCCGCTGGCGGCCACAATGATGCTGCCCGCCGTTGCGCAACAGAGCGCCAATACCCCCGATCAGCAGAATCAGGCCACTCAGTCGCAACCGGCACCTGTTCAGAACGACCAAGCCCAGGCCCAGTCGTCTGACGGTATTTCGAACATGCAGCCGCTGCAGGCTGATACCCATGAAGGTTTCTGGGGAAAGATCAACCCATTTGCCCGCAAGAAGTATGTGCAGCGCCAGATGGCGCCGATCCGCGGACGCGTGAACGAGCTCGACGAGCTGACGGCGCAGAACTCGAAGAACATCAAGGACGTGGATGCTCGGGCGCAGGAAGGCATCCGCCAGTCGATGGCGAAGGCCAACGAAGCCGACCAGCACGCCCTTGCCGCCGGCACCAGCGCGCAGCAGGCGAACCAGACCGCACAGCAGGCGACGAACCGCCTGCAGACGGTTGAGTCAGTGGTCAGCAATTACGACCAGTACGCGACCTCGAACCAGACTGAAATCCGGTTCCGTTCGGGTGCGACGGTGCTGAGCAAGAACGCGAAGGAAGCGCTCGACGATCTCGCGAACGGCCTGAAGGACCAGAAGAACTACATCATCGAAGTGCAGGGCTTCGCTCCGGGCGCCAGCGCCGCGTCAGTGCAGTCTTCGCAGAAGATGGCCGACTCGGTGGTCCGTTACCTCGTCGTGAACCACGATATTCCGGTTTACCGCGTGTACACGCTCGGCATGGGTAACGCCAAGGTTCAGGCGGCCGCGAATGCAGACCAGGCGACCGATAAGTCCTCGCGCCCGTACCACGGACCTCGCGTGGAAATCTCGGTGCTGAAGAACAGCAGCGTGGATCAGCTGAACCAGCAGGCGATGGCGACACCGCCCGCGGCTTCGCAACCGCAGAGCATCGCTTCTCCGGCGGGCAACAACACCGGAGCGAGCTACCAGAATTCGCAGCCGGCGACGCAGCAGCCCTCCCCCAACAGTCAGCCGCAGCAGTAACCGGCAGCGTTAGTCCCTGAGAAATCGGGGATCAGAAAGCCCGTCGCGAAAGCGGCGGGCTTTTTATTTTTGTTCGGTTCCTGGAGAATTTGAATTTGAAAACAAAGGACTTAGCTTTTCATATATGAAAACAAAGGACTTAGACGAATCCAAGCTATGCCGTTGATAACAGCTGGGTTATTGGAGGTTCGCTCGCTGGAATCCCGCCTTTATATTTGAAAACAAACGGTTTAGCTCAATTCGAGGGTTGTCCTGAAAGACTACTTGTCGCCGGAGTCGTCGTCTTTCGGCTTCTCGAGCGGCTTGTTGGGCAGGATCGCGGTGAAGGAGCCGTGGCACTTGTCGCGGGGCTCGACCATGACGGTGGTGGTGCGTTCCTGGTAGCTGGCGGTGAAGGCGAGCGGTCCGCGGCTGCGCAGGGGGAGGCCTTCGAAGCGGGCCTTCCCGTCCGTGTTGGTGTAGATTTCGAGGGTCGAACGATGAAATCCGCCGAAGCCGTATTTGATCTCGAGGGAGATTTTGGCGTTGGAGATGGGCTGGTCTTTGACGTCGGTGACGCGAAAGTCGGCAGTGCAGTCGCCGAGGTCGCCGGAGATGACGGGGACCTTGGAAGGAGTCGTGTCAGACTTGGCCTGATCCTGCGCCCAGCAGGCTAAGGACAATGCGAAAACGGTGGCGGCGATAAGCAAAGGGCGAAACATGCCATCCATCCTAGTACGTTTCTGACCGCTGCGGCTTTTACCGTTAGGCAAAATCTGTGGGCGTCACATATGCTGATGCGCCATGAGGACCTGGGCTCTCGCGCTCTTTCTACTTATCTCCTTCCATCTGGCGGCACAAACTCCCGCGGCGGCGGCGCGGCAATGGCGTGTCGCCCACGAGGCGGGAATTCTGGAGGAATTCACCACGCTGCTGGAGATTCCGGACGTCGCCAGTGACACGCCGAACATCCAGCGCAATGCGGACTCGCTGGTGGCGATGCTGAAGAAGCGCGGCGTGGAGACGCAACTATTCACGTCACCGGACGCGCCTCCCGTGGTGTTCGGCGAAATCAGGACGCCGGGAGCGAAGCACACCATCGTTTTCTATGCGCACTACGACGGCCAGCCCGTCACTCCTTCCGAATGGGATGGCGGTGCACCGTTCACCCCTATAACGCGAAAGGTAAACGGAGAGGACCGCATTTACGCGCGAGCGGCTTCGGACGATAAAGCGGCGATCCTAGCGCAATTGACGGCGCTCGATGCCCTGAAGGCGGCAAAGATTCCGCTGAAAGCGAACCTGCGGTTCGTGTGGGAAGGCGAAGAAGAAGCGGGATCGCCGCACCTGGAAAGCATCCTCAACGCCCACCGCGAGCTGGTTCATGGAGATGTGTGGCTGGTGTGCGACGGTCCGGTGGACCAGAGCCGCCGGCAGTCGGTGGTGTTTGGCGCGCGGGGTGATGCACACCTGGAGATCACTACGTTTGGCGCGATCCGTGGATTGCACAGCGGCCATTATGGGAACTGGGCACCGAATCCGGCGATGGAACTCGCGAAGTTGCTAGCGGGCATGAAGGACGCCGATGGTCATGTGCTGATTCCGCATTTCTACGACGGGATCGCGCCGCTGAGCGAGCGCGAGAAACGCGCGATTGCCGAAGCTCCGGTGAACGACGAAGAGTTGAAACAGGAATTGGGGCTGGGCCATGTCGATGGCGGCGGAAAGAAGTTACTGGAGCTGATCAACCTGCCGACGCTGAACATCAATGGGCTATCGGCGGCGAATACCGGCGCGCGGGCGAACAACGTGATTCCGTCGCGGGCGGTAGCGGATATCGATCTGCGACTGGTGGTTGGCGAACACTGGCGCGATCAGCAGGATCACGTGATCGATTACATCAAGTCGCAGGGATATTTCGTGGTCGACACGGAACCTTCGCGCGAGGTTCTGCTGGCGCATCCGATGGTGGCGATGGTGAAACGCGACGAAGCGAGCTATGACGCCGTGCGGACGCCGATGGACTTGCCGATTGCGCAGGAGGTGATTGCGGCAGTGGAGAGCGCGCATGGCAAGGTGGTGTTGTGGCCGACGATGGGCGGAAGCGTTCCGATGGGTGCGATGGAACGGGCAGCCGACACGCACACCATCACGGTTCCGATTGCCAATCACGACAACAACCAGCACAGTGCGAACGAGAATATCCGGGTGCAGAACCTGTGGGACGGCATCGAGACGATGGCGGCGCTGGAGGCGATGGACTGATGTGAATTGTTCGCATTGACTCGTATCCGAAGACGGTTCATCCTACTGCCGCTTTCGACCAACAACTATGTCATTAACGACGCGGGCAATCGTCGCAATCCTGTTGATGGTTGGTTTTTACGTATTCGCGATTGCGCTTGCGGTGGGTCTTCTTCTGGTCCCTGTCGCCGAGTACCACTATTTCGATCGCATCGAACTGCGGACTGGTGTGGCGTGTGTCGTCGCAGGATGCGTGATTCTGTGGTCGATGATTCCGCGGCGTGACAAGTTCCAGGTTCCGGGTCCGGCGGTAACGGAGGAGCAACAGCCGCAACTTTTGGCGGAACTCAAGACGATCGCGCAACGCGCCGGGCAGGAGATGCCGCACGAGGTTTATTTCATTCCGGACATTAACGCGTGGGTGGCGCAGCGCGGAGGTGTGATGGGAGTAGGCAGCCGACGGGTGATGGGGCTGGGGCTGCCGCTGATGCGACTTCTGACGGTGTCGCAGTTTCGCGCGGTGGTGGCGCACGAGTTCGGGCACTACTATTCCGGCGACACCGCGCTGGGGCCTTGGATCTACCAGACGCGCGCCAGCATTTTCCGGACTGTGGCGCAACTGGCGAAGGCCAAGTCGATCATCACAATCCTGTTCCGCTGGTATGCCAGGATGTTCATGCGTGTAACGCTGGCGATATCACGGGCGCAGGAGTACGCCGCGGACCGCATCGCAGCTGAAATCGCCGGAGGGAAGAGCACAACCGAGGGTTTGAAACAGATTCATTTTGGCGCAGCTGCATGGAGGAGTTACCTGCAAACGGAGGTTGGCCCGCTGCTCAAGGCGGGTTACTCGCCACCGTTATCGGAGGGATTGCATTCCTTCCTGAGTGTGGCTGCGATCAGCAAGGCTGCCGGCCAGATCCTGGCAAAGGAATTGGCGAGCGGCAAAGCTGAACCCTATGACAGCCATCCGGCGCTGGCGGAGCGAATTGCGGCACTGAAGGGATTCGCGAGCGACAACAAAGAAGACACACGTCCGGCGACGGATCTGCTGGTGGATTACTTCGCCGCCGACACGACGTTGTTTCTCACTGCGCCGGGCAAACAATTGCGACCGATTCGATGGGAGGAGACGCTGGAGACGGTGTACATCGCCAGCTGGAGGCGGGAGGTCGAAGCGCGACGCGAGTCGATCCAGGGATCGAATGTTTTTCAGATGGGCAAGGATTTGTATACGTGGGAATTGCGCAATCGGCTGAAGGCGCCGAAGGGAATCTGGCCGACCAATGATCAGCGCGATCTCTGGGCGAAGTCGCTGGCGGGATCGGCGATTTCGCTGACGCTGATGAACGATGGCTGGACGATTAAGACAGCGCCTGGGGAAGCGATCCGCTTCGAGAAAAACGGAAAAATTGTTAAGCCATTCGAAGTGGTTGCGCGAATCGGCAAAGGCGAGTTGAAACACGAAACATGGGAGAAATTCTGCGCGGAGATGGGGATTGGCGACCTGCCGGCGGTGATGGATTCGAAGCAGGCGTCAGCCTCTGCTTCTTCTTAACGCTGGCGATTGGTGTTCGTGTGGCGGCACCACAATATCTCGTGTTTTGATCTGGCGCACCTCGGGAAATTTTCTCGGCTGTTTGGCACGGAACCTGTCGAGCAAGTCGAAAAGGCTGCCCGCAGGCAGCCTTCGCGTGGACGCAAGAACTTAACTATCCCATCGCCTGTTCCAGTTGGCCCTTTTCGAGTTTTTCCTGGCATTCGATGCAGTAGCGGGTCCAGGGAACGGCGTCGAGGCGCTTGGCGTTGATCTCGTTGCCGCAGGAGATGCATTCGCCGAAGCTACCTTCGCGAATGCGAGCGAGGGCGCTATCGACCATGCCGAGCATCTGGCGCTCGTTGGTGCTCTGGGTGAAGAGGAATTCCTTGTTGTAGGAACTGGCGGCTTTGTCGGCGATGTCCTGCGCGATGTCTTCGCCCTGATTGCGGCCGTCCTGTTGGCGGTTCGAAACCACGCGACGAAGTTCCACCTGCCGGTCTTCCAACCGCTTTTTGAATTGATCCAGCCTTTTCTTATCCATTGCCATATAAAAAGTTCGACCAGCCTTCGGCGTGCACAGGCTGGTAAGGGGAAACAAAAATAATATGCGCCGATGTTTCGGTAAGTCAAACCGAACCCGAGTGCACTGCCGTTGGATGCAAATGCGGAGGGCCGCGGAAAGACTTGGTTGAGGAAAACAAAAAAGCGATCCCCGAAGGGACCGCTTTCTAAAGAGGCGAGGAGGAGGGAAAACTCTAGGGAAGGCGATGCAAGACGCCGTTCCGCCGAGCGGAACGTTCGGATTGGACAAGTCGATATCTCAGGAAGAGGGTTGCAATCATTCTGTGTCTAAGGCCTCTTTTGTTGATGGAGAGAGTTGCACTTGCGAATCCAAAGCTCGTGAACCTTGCCTGTGGAACTTACAAACCGTTGATTTGAGTAGCATTGTTGCTGGTTCGGAGCGGGATTGGTGCTGCGGGTCGGGGGCAGATGCGAGCCTGGAATGGTGGAATTGGAATGCCAACTCTAAGCCGACTGCTGCTTAGACTGGGCAGCCTGATTCTGCTCCTCGATGATCTTCAGCTTGTTGAGCAGGGCCTTGTAACTGATCTTGAGAATCTTCGCGGCCTGACGTCGATTCCAGCGAGTTTGCGCCAAGACGCGCTCGATGGCTTCGCGCTCGGCCTGCATGGCGGCGCGTCGACCGATCTCGAGAAGGGACGGCATTTCTTCTTCGCTGGCGGGAACTGGTGCGGTTAGTCCGCTGAAGGGCACAACGGGCGCAGAGGCCGCGGCGGGAGGCTGGTAGTCTGGTCCCTTGGGATTCCAGAGCGGGCTGGAGCCGGTGAGGGATGAGATGACTGGTTTGTGGATCGAGAGCTCGCGGATGATTTGCGATTCCTTACCGACGATCACGTATCGCTTGACGAGATTCTCGAGCTCGCGAATGTTGCCGGGCCAGTTGTAGTCCATCATGCGGCCGATGGCGAAGTCGCTGAAGGCCGGCGGATTTTTGCCGTAGAACTCGCTGTATTTCTGCAGGAAGAAATCGAGAAAGACGGGAATCTCTTCGCGACGCTCGCGCAGCGGAGGAATGTGGATGGTGACCACGTTCAGGCGATAGAACAGGTCTTCGCGAAAGTGACCTTCTTCGACGGCGCGCTCGAGCGGCTTGTTGGTGGCGGCGAGCACGCGGACGTCGACGGCGATATCGCGCTTGCCACCGAGGCGGGCGAATTCACCGTCCTGCAAAACGTGGAGCAACTTCGCCTGCAAGGCGGGATGCATTTCGCTGATTTCGTCGAGGAACAACGTGCCCTGGTTGGCGAGATCGAATTTGCCGAGCTTCTGGCGATTGGCGCCGGTGAATGCGCCGGGCTCGTAACCGAAGAGTTCGCTTTCCAGCAACTCATGCGGGATGGCGGCGCAGTTGACTTTCACGAAAGGCTTCTCGCGACGGAGCGAGTGTCCGTAGACGAGACGGGCAACGACTTCCTTGCCGGTTCCGCTCTCGCCGCGGATGAGCACGGTGGCGCTGGTATCGGCGACCTGCTCGATGGTCTGTTTCACTTCTTCCATCTTTGGACTGGTGCCGAAAAGCATGGAGAAGTCGTTCTGGCGACGGACCTGTTCGCGGATCTGGCTGGCTTCGCTCGACATGCGTTGCTTATCGAGCACGCGGTTGATGCGCATCTCCAGATCTTTGGGTTCGAAGGGCTTGTTGATGTAATCCTCAGCCCCGGCTTTCGAGGCGCGGAAAATCAGCTCGGGACTGTTCTGTCCGGAGACGATGATGACGGAAACGTCGGGCTTGATCTGCTTCAGGCGTTCGAGGGTCTCGATGCCGTCCATACCCGACATCGCCATGTCGAGCAGAACCAGGCCAGGGTCGTACACGCGGAACATGCGTATCGCTTCTTCGCCGCTCGTCGCCGTATTGACTTCGAAATTCTGGCGCGAGAGATAGCTGGTTAAAAAGCGCGCCATGCTGGGATCGTCGTCGACGATCAGCACGCGTACTTTCTGGTTTGGCATCCCCGTTGACTCCTAAACGTAAACCCCATGAGGGTTCCCAAGCAGCTACTCTGCACGCCCGCGACCAGAAACTGCATTCGCTGGCCGAAAGTAGGCAGAGGCTGTAACTTTCCGTGAACAAATCGGATTACTTTGTAATAACTCCTGCTAAACACTGGAACTTTGAGTTCGCGACGAGCGCTCCGGGTGCTTACCGCCGGAAGGATCTAACCCAAAGGTCGCGAAACGAGGCTTGCTTGAGTACAGATATTGTACTTCGATTCCCATCCTATGTATTGGGATAACAATTGTGGTGAGAAGGTTGCCCAGCGTCTCAGGCTGGGACGGCGGAAGAGGCCGTCGCCTGCGCTAATCGGACGGGTAGAGTAAAGGTAAACGTGCTGCCTTCGCCGGTCGCACTCTTCAGGTGCATATGGCCGGCGTGGGCCTCCACGATGCGCTTGGCGATAGCAAGGCCTAATCCGGAGCCTTCAGGCTGGCGGTTGGCGACGTGTTTTCCGACCTGGGCGAACTCGTCGAAGATGATCTCCTGGTCTTCGGGGGCGATGCCGATGCCGGTATCCTGGACGGAGATTTGGACGGTTTCGGCTTCAATCGTATAACGCACACTCACATGGATGCCGCCGCCCTCGGCGGTAAATTTCATCGAGTTACCGACCAGGTTAATCACGACCTGCTCGATGCGATCGGCGTCGAGAAGCAGGCGCGGAAGGTGTACCGGAACCTCCAGGCTCAGATGGATTTGCTTCTTCGCGGCCTCGGACTGGAACAGGTTGACGACGTTGCGAACGATCGCGTTAAGGTCGGATTCCGCGAACTTCATGGTCATCTTGCCGGCTTCGATCTGGTTGATGTCGAGCATGGAGTTCACGAGCCGGATGAGGCGCTGGCAGGCGCTAACCGATTCCTGGAGCAGCTCGCGTTCCTCGATGGTGGCGCGGTCGTGAAGTCCTTCGGCGAGCATGGAGTTGTAACCCATGATGATGGTGAGCGGAGTTCGCAACTCGTGAGTGGCGATGCTGAGGAACTGCGACTTCAGACGATCGAGTTCGCGCAGCTTGCGATTGGCGGCCTCGAACTCGAGATTGTTCTGCTGCAACTGCGCGAAGAGAGCTGCGTTCGACAAGACCAGGGCGCACTGCCGCGCAAGCGATTGCAGGAAGCGGATCGCCGAGGCGTGAAATTCGTAGGGCTGACCGTTGTTATGCGCGACCAGTACGCAAACGAGCTTGCCCTGGCTGATGCCGGGAATGGCAGCGAAACTTTGTATCTTTTGCGTTAATGCCCAGGGGGCAAGCAAGTCGCCGTGGTTGTTCGTGGTCAGGATGGCGCCGGTTTCGAGCGTTGCTTTCAGTTCCGGAGTTCCGAAGATATAAGTCGATTCGACGAATGGCTCGACGATTCCGTTGCGGCGATAGGAGATGAGTCGGGCGGAAGCGACTCCGAGGACCTGGCGCGCTGCTTCTTCAATCTCGCGGGCGACGTGATCACGATCGTGACTGCCGGTGACCGCGGTGCTGACGCGGTGGAGCGTGTCGATCTCCGACAGGCGTTTGCGCTCAAGCGATCGCCGCACCGCCTGCTTCAGTTCGGGGACTTCCATGGGCTTGAGCAGGTATTCATAGGCGCCGAGATGAACGGCTTCGATGGCGGAATTCACGGAGCCATAACCCGTCATCATGATGGTGACAGTCTGCGGTGAACTCTTTTGCACTTCGGCGAGCACGCCGAGTCCGTCGATGCCGGGCAGTTTCAGGTCGGTTAGAACGAGATCGTATTTGCGGGAGCGAATGGCGTCGATCGCGGCCTCGCCGTCGGCGGCGGTGTCCACGCTATAGCCATCTTCCTGCAGGATCGCCCGCAGGGTGACCAGCACGTTGGGCTCGTCGTCGACGACGAGGATTGTGGCCTCGGGCACTGTCATGAGGGGACCGAGCGTCGTCCGCGGGTCTGCCTTTCCCTTGGATGGACGCACCAAGGAAAGTTGGATGCAGAATGGCTGAATGGAGTGATGGAACTAAGGTGAATTAGGGGTTAGTCCTTTGGGTGGCCTATGAAGGGGACGGTCAGGGCCCCTCGACCGATCTTGCCGTCGGCGGGCCCGTTCAAGGGTGGGAAGGTTCCCACCTTCTAGCTGACAAAGACTTCTTCCGGATGTGCGCGAGCATACTTCACCCAAGCTGCGTAAATCGGGCTGTCGCCCAGAGTCGGTTGCCTCTTTGAGGCTTTGTCGGTCAGTTCGTCGATTCTTTTCATGAGACCACGACTCTCAAGCGAAGAGTAATAGTCTTCAGGTTCTTTGATCTCCGATCGCAGGGGACTAACGAGGGAGTTCGCCTCCGCAAAATATCCCGCAATATCATCGAGGCCAAGTTTGCGAAGTCCGTCCTGTGTCTCTCGCACAAGGCCCGGTTCACCGAAGTTCAGGAAATGCCAGCCGATATCATCCATCGTCAGGCTAACGTCGAGATGATGAGTTGCGGCCATGGCGCGCAGTCCCGCGGGCAAACCGGCAATGGCCACTGCATAAGAACCGTCTTCGCTGTATGGGTCTGCAACAGAGCCAACAGATTTGCTCAAAGCGGCAAATATCTGTTCAAGCAATGCTTCATCAGTAAGAGCCAACATGGGATATCGCCGTTGTCGGTCGGATGTCTGATCGTCCACGGCAGCCAACTGTACGCGAAACGAGGTTGATAGGAAAGACGAGGAAAAACAACGGCTGCCCGCAGGCAGCCGTCGTCACAGAGGGACAAAACTAATTCGACGCTTTGCCTTTGCCGCGCAGGAAGTGGTACGGCGGCCAAGGTCCGCTGATGGCCAACTCGCAGTTCTTGAATTGGCGGGAAGCGGAGGCGTAACGATTCTGGTATTTCTCCACCGACTTGGAGTCGATGAGGTGAGCGATATCGATCAGGATGCCGCCCTTATCGACTTTTTTACAGCTGACCTCTTCTGCCAGGGGGTTGAAGAGCCGGTGGACCTGCACGGAAAGCGTTTTGGCCTTGCTCTGGCGATCGCGGTCTTTGGCCGCGCGTTCGCGGAGCCTGGTGAGGTACTCGATACCGACTTTGGCCGGCAGAGTTTCGCCGATCGCGGCTTCCTGCAGGGTGCCGTCACGGACGACCAGTTTCAGGTGCATCTCGGACTTGCCGCGAAGGTGATTGACGCTTTCCTGGAAATGACGCCGATTAGAGCGGACTGCGCGACGCAGCGCCTCATCGGTGTCGAAGACTGTGCCAAAACGAAAAGGGAGAACGGTGGCAATCTTGAAGCATTCGCTGATCACGTGAGCGTGATCGAGCGCTGCCTGCTGGTCAAGACTGGCGGCCACGTAATCGCTGACCACGACGGCGAAGTCGCCGCTGGGATAGCCGAGTACTTCGGTTCCACCGATGCCTTGAAGGTTGGGGATTGTGAAAGGGCGCCTTGCTCGCGCGCCATTCAGGAAGGATTGTTGCTCGACGATGCCGTATGCGTACCACGCCATGCAAGACTCTCCGAGCTGAAACCGGGCGATTTATCGCCCAGTGCGAGTGGGAAATCATGGGCCGAACGGGTTACACGGAAAAGAACGGCTAGGTACTACTTGAGAGCACTACTGAGCGACCTACAAGTTTCATCCTAGAACAGCTTTAACGTTTCAGCAACAGATTTAAGGCAATTATTCGGGGAAAAGAATCGCGCCGCGATATTTTTTCTTTAGGGGTAACGACGGAGATATTCTTATACAGCGTATAGGTAGTGCTTGCGGCCTATGCTGCCTTATTTTCTCGCGGCGGCAAGATGGCGCTTCCGGCGTAGGATTCGGGCGGGTGAGAGGCCTCTACTTCCGCACGTAAGTCTTTGATCCGATTGACGATCGAAGAGACTTCGCTGTCGGCAATCTGAAGGTACTGGATGATTTCCGGATCTGTAGTACGGCTGGCCGCGAGATAGATGGCGTTGCGAATAGCAGCCAATGGACTATTGACCCGGTGGCTGACTTCAATCATCAGCGGGTGCGGCAAATGCTTTCCATGACCCATCGTTTTCCCGATTCGTTTCAAATCTCTCTTTGAGAAGCAATCGATCTTCCGCTGAGCGATTAAGGTTCGGATTTCGGCTAAGCGCCTTTCGATTCGTCCATTTGGAGTCACGTAACCTTATTGCCCGATGAGAATCGGCGTACCGTATGAGGGTTCAGGGGTGCTCAGGGCAGGTATGAGCTCGACGGCTTTTCGTGAACTGCATCAGCTTCAGTGCAGCTGATCGCATCTATCTATCGGGTTTTCATGGATTAAAAAGCAACTGTGCATTGGCACAGGGCGTGCTTCAAAAGAAGTGCGGCGCAGGTGCCGCTCGGCCCGAAATGTCATTTGACCTGAAAAAGTCGGAGGTCTATCCACCGGAACGCTTCGTGGTGGAAGTATTTTCAGAAATCCCGCAGGCGACCACCCAGCGACGCTGGCGTGAGGTGAACGCCATCCTGCGATTAAGCATGCTGACGGGACTGCCCATGCAAATGGACGCAGCGCTGAGCATGCTGTGTGATTTTGCCAGCGAGATTGTGGATTACAAATGCGCGCTGGTCTATTTCTGGGAAGAGAGCGTTGAGCAGATGTCGCTGCGCAGCGTGCGCGGCTTGAACCAGGTTCCGGAGAACCTGGCGCGGGGGAACATCCTGAATTTCTGGGCCAGCAAATTTGGGCGGCCGTTGCTGGTGCCCTGGGGAGCGCATTCTCAGGCCGATTCGACGATGAGCCAGGTCGGAGCGCAGTCGGCGGTGGTGGTACCGCTGGTGGTGAGCAACCGGGTACTGGGATCGATGCAGTTCTTCTCGCCGGCACTACAGGCATTTAACGCCGAAGATGCGCAACTGCTGTGGGTGTTGGCCCTGGTGGCGGAGAACCTGCTGAGCCGCGAACATGCGAACGAAGGCTTGTTAACTTTTGCGTTCACGGACTATCTGACGGGACTGAAGACGCGTGGCTATTTCGAGCAGCAGTTGGACCTGGAACTCAAGCGCTGCGAGCGAAAAAAGGCCGATCTATCGCTATTGATGCTGGACATCGACTTCTTCAAGCCGTTGAACGACCGCTATGGGCACCACGTCGGCGACCAGGTATTACGCGACGTTGCGGCGCTGCTGACCAAAGACATGCGCGAAGTCGATACCGTGGCGCGGTATGGAGGCGAAGAGTTCGTGATCATCCTGCCGGAGACGAATGCGTTTTCGGCGGCGCGAGTGGCGCAACGTATCCGCGGAAGCATCGACCAGGCGAAATTTTTTGCGGGCTCGGCAGATGTGGTTGAGCATCTCACCATCAGTATCGGGATTGCTGTGTATCCACAGGATGCGCGATTCAAACGGGAACTGATCGAGACTTCCGATGCGGCTCTTTACGATGCCAAGTCGCGGGGGCGAAACCAGGTGACGATTTACTCCGAACTGAAAGCACGGCAGCATCGCGAGGTCAGCTAGATGATTCGTCCGCCGGCAGAGACACAGGCGAGTCTGGGTGCGCGCGTGCGTGCATGGCGAGTCTTGCAAGCCTGCGAGACTGCGGCAGACGTTGCGGAACTGACGGAAGCGCAGCTGGCGGTGGGCATGCATCCGCAGGTGCTGGCGCGGGAGTTCTGGAGCGGCGGAAAAGTGTCGGCGTCTGCCTCGCTGATGACGGCATGGCACGCGGTTCGCGACTGGCGCCATGCGCTGAATGAAGCGGAGTCGCTCACATCGTTCCAGCTTGTTCACGCACATTCATTCGTCGCAGCCATGGCTTCGGTTCGAGGTGGCTCGCCTTCGGTCTACGACTTCGACCAGACGCTGGAAGAAACCATGCAGAGCGGCGCGGTGGCTGGTCCGTGGATGCTACGGTCTTTCAGGGTTGCCGAACAATTCGCACTCTCGCGTGCGAGTGCGGTGGTAACTCATACGCGAAGCATGGCGAAGGTTGCGCACGAGCGGGGAGCGGCGGCGGGGAGTGTGTTCGTGGTGCCGGAGCCGATGGAAACTCGACGCATCATCGCGGATCGACAGTGGGCCGCGCTTCATGGAATCGATCTCGGATATCACGCAGTGCTTTTCGCTCTGCCGTCTTGCGATGGGATCGAGCCAGCGTTGCGAGCGTTCGCCAGCGTGCTGATTGAGATGGAGCAGGCAGTGCTGGTGTTTGAATTCGGGAACGCGGATCGCGAGAGCTTGCTGCGATTGGCGCGTGAGTTGGAGATCGCCGACAACATTCGTTGCATTGCGGCGGATGAGCAAGATCAGGCGCTGGCGTGCGCGGACGTGGTTTTGACGGAGCCCAAGGGAGACGACCGCAGAGTAAATGATCGGATGTTGCGCGCGATGGCTGCAGGCAAAGCGGTTGTCGCCGCGGATGTCGAAGAGAATCGGGAGTGCTCGCCGGACGGGCGGGGCGTGATCTGGTATCGCGCGGGGGATATTCAGGATTTGGCGCAGCGAGCGTCGTTCGTCGCGCGTAACGCGGATTTCAGCCGGGCATTGGGAGAGAGCGGACAGATCCACGTGCGCAATACATGCGCTCGTGACGTAGTTGGCCGTATGTACGACGAAGTTTATCGTTACGCGCAGTCACGCCGGAGTGACAACCTGCCCAAAATCGGCGTGCCTAAGCTCTATACCGCTAACGTTCAGATTTAGCTTCCAATCAAATCGGGGAATTTCGGAGATGGCGAAAGAAAAAGCCGCCGTCGCATGAGGTTCATTCGACAGCGGCTCGGATACGTCGAGTTCTTCGAAAAGCTACGGGACGACTGTTCGCTAGAAGCCAAACCTCATCTTCTTTTTAGGCGCAAATGCCGATTGCACCAGGTCCTGCGAGAAGCCGTCGGGAACCATGTTCCAGCAGGCGTAGCGATAGAGGGCGACCTTGAAGATGCCGTCCATGGCTGAGATCACCGTGACCATGGCGATAAAGCCGAGGGCGAAGAACAAGCCGGCGAGGATCGGGCTGACCAGCAACAGTGCGACAGAGCCGACGATCAATGCGCCGAAGGCGAGCAGAGTGAAGGCAGCGAAGGTCAGTCCTTTGCCCATGCCTTCGCCCCAGGTCTTCTTGATGAGCGCGGTGGACCGCGCCAAGCCATCGCCCACGCCGAGATCCTCGAAGACGATGACCGGTCCCATGAAGTAAGTGAGGATCGTCCATGCGGCACCTAGCAGGGCGATGACGATTTTGCCGATCAAGCCCGCACGCTCTTCCAGTGTGCGCAGGATCACGCCGACGGTAGCAGCCACGGCGGCCCAAACTACGATGCGGCCAAACTTTTCCCAGGCCAAGCCGAGTCCAACGGCCAGACTCGACTCACCACCGGCAAAGGCAACGTTGGCGGAGCCCATCAGGGCGCAACTGAAGAAGGTCTGCACCAGATAGAGGCAGAAGTAGAAGAGGAACATCAGCAGGTAAGCCTGCGGAGTCGCGTGGGTGTGCTGCACCTGCCGCGCCGCGCCCGACAGGAACAGCGGCACGAAGAAACTGATCATGATCACCAGCGAGGCGCAACCGCTCAGGATGGGAAACAGGACGAGCACCTTGTTTCTGCTAAGCACCGTCCAGCACTGCTTGGTAAGCTCCCAGGACCGCTCAAAACGTTGGAACATGGGGAACGCTCCTTGTTCGGGAAAGCCTAACATTACAGCCGGTGGCTGCAAGTATTACGGCAGTAACGCTTTGCACCGGCAGACGTGATGAGAAACAGGAAAGCCGGGAGACATCGGCGCTCCCGGCAGCGGATCGATCAAAAGCCGCGCAGGCGCATGGGATTGGCAGCCAGCGCTCCCATGACGTACCACGCGGTTGCGCCTATATGGAAGTACGGGAAGTAGTTAAAGCCAAATCCCGTGTTGAGAATGCTGGTGGATGCGGTCAGCCCCTGGCCAACCGGCAACGGTTGTCCGTTTACGGTTTGGCCGGCGCCAAGCGAGTTCTGGGCGACCTGAACGTTTTCGATCAAGTGTAACGCCAGCGCTACATCGCCGTGGAAGCTGGGAATATCTTTTCCAGGCGGAAGATTGCGGAAAAGCAGCGCGGCGATCAGGTGGCCGGTGCCTTCGATCCAGACGGCGTCGGCATTGACCGAGTTGTCGCCCAAAACCGTTCCCAGTTTGCTCAAGCTGGCGTACGTCATGCCATTCACGCGCAGCCGAAGCGAGCCGTTCACACCCCACCCGTTGTTAAAGGCGAAAGTGGTGTCGGTGGTGGCCAGGTTGGTCTTGACCCAGTCGAGCGTGACGGCATACGCCGGATCTTTGAAGGCCAAATAGGACCACGTCTGCACATCTTCGGGACTGTTGTTGTAGAAGATGTGAGTGGGGTCGGAGGTGCCGGTCCAGAAGTGGCCCGAGGGTGCATCGAACATGGCGACGACGAACGCTTTGGCGTGGGCGGCACCATCGAGCCACGACTTGTTGCCGGTCAAGCGCGCCAGCATGGTGAAGAGTGCGTAGACATCAATGTTATGTTCGGTCGATTTATTCGACTGTCCGTTGCCGAAGTAGTAGCCGCCGGGCGGAACGTTGGTGTTGTCGCGAGTAGTGGTCTCGATGAAGGTGGCTGCTTTGACCGCACCGTCGAGATACGCCTTGTTGCCTGTGTACGCATAGAGCTGAGCCAGCGCGATGCCGGCCCACGCTACGTCGCCAACGGCGCTTCCCTGGAAGAACGATAACCCTGGAGTTACATAGACACCGTTGCTATCTGCGACTCCGGCGAAGTACGCCTGCCGGAAACGTCCATCGCCGGCCGGATCGGTTTTCTGCGCGTAGAGAATCGCATCGCCGACGATCCTGGCGCGGGCGATGTCTTTTGCGCGCCCTCGCGCCAGGTAAGCAAGGGCGATCAACGCGTTGTCGTAGATAAACGCCGTGCTGAAGAAGGTCCCGCCAGCCTGTTGATCGCTGTAACTCTGGACGAGGCGCGTGGTGTTGCCCTGCACATACGCGTCCATCATCTGATCGAGAAACAGGTAGGCATTGTTGATGGAGGTTTCAAGGGAATGATTCTTTCCGCCATCGAAATCCGGGCCGTCAGAGGCATGAGCCAGGCTGATTCCGGTGGTTGAGATCAACGCTGTACCCGCAGCCGCGCCGACTCCCATCTGCATGATGCGACGACGCGACAATTGTTTTCCTGTCATGTCACACTCTCCTTGGGGAGCGTCTTAAGCGGGAGCACGATACATCCGGTGAACCGGGAATTCAATCCGGAACGGCTGCGGCTGGCCGGGGCTGTGTAAAATGTTTGTCCGGAAATGTGCACGAGGTCCTTATGCGCGCTCTAGTGCTCTTGTTTTGCCTTCTACCTCTGACCATACTTGCCCAGGACACTAACCCCAGCGTTGACGATCTGCAGAAGATGATCGTCCGCTTCGCGCCCACGCAGATCCGTGTTGACACGTCGAAGCTCTCGCCTGGCGATCAGCAAGCGCTGGTGAAACTCATCCAGGCGGCGCGCATTATCGATCCGCTCTTCATGGAGCAACTCTGGAGCAAAAACCTCGATACCTGGAACACCGTGAGGGCGGATCGCACTCCACTCGGCTTGGCGCGCAGCCATTATTACTGGATCAACAAGAGTCCGTGGTCGGCGCTCGATGCCGAGAAGGCGTTCATGCCGGGAGTGCCCGAGCGCAAGCCGCTCGGAGCGAACTTCTATCCGGAAGACATGACCAAGGAAGAATTCGAAGCCTGGGTGAAGACCCTGCCTGAAGCACAACAGCAGGAAGCGACGGGATTCTTCACGGTGGTTCGCCGCGACGCGAACGGCAAACTGAAGCTCGTTCCGTATAGCGAGGAGTACAAGACCTTTCTCGACCAGGCCGGAGAGCTACTGAAACAGGCGGCGGGACTTACGACCAACGCGACGTTGAAGAAGTTCTGCGAGTCGCGCGCCGCAGCGTTCGCTTCGAACAACTATTACGAGAGCGACGTTGCGTGGATGGACCTCGACGCGCCGATCGACATCACGTTTGGTCCGTATGAGACGTATAACGACGAACTCTTCAACTACAAGGCCGGATTCGAGACCTACATTACGCTACGGGATGATGCAGAGAGCAACAAGCTGAAAGCTTTTGCCGCGCACTTGCAGGAGATTGAGAACAATCTGCCGGAAGATGCACAGTTCCGGAATCCGAAGCTGGGAGCCGCGGCGCCGATCCGGGTCGTTAACTCGATCTTTAGCTCCGGCGACGGCAATCACGGCGTGCAGACCGCCGCTTTCAATCTGCCCAACGACGAGAAGGTGGTTGCGGAACGAGGCGCCAAGCGCGTGATGCTGAAAAATATCCAGGAAGCGAAGTTTCGCACGGTGCTGATTCCGATTGCTTCGCGCACGCTCTCGAAACAGCAGCAGGCGGACGTCGCGTTCGAGCCGTTCTTTACGCACATTTTGGCGCACGAACTGATGCACGGACTTGGCCCGCAGCAGATCACCGTCGGCGGCAAGCAGACTTCTCCGCGCCAGCAACTGAAGGAGCTTTACTCATCGATCGAAGAAGCCAAGGCTGATGCGACAGGCCTATTTGCATTGCAGTACATGATGGATCATGCCAAGTCGATGAACCTGACTGGTGTGCTGAACTCCGACGAAGCCGCCGAACGCCAGCTTTACACGACGTACCTGGCGTCGACGTTCCGGACACTTCGTTTCGGGATCCACGAAGCCCATGGAAAGGGGATGGCGCTGCAATTCAACTTCCTGGTCGATCACGGCGGGTTTACGCAGAATTCCGACGGCACATTTTCGGTGAACATGGCTAAGATCAAAGGCGCCGTTCGCGACTTAACTCGCACGTTGCTGATGCTGGAAGCGAATGGCGATTATGCGGCGGCGAAGAAGTTCCTCGACGAGATGGTGGTGATCCGTCCCGCGACACGGAAGCTGCTTGACCAGCTCCACGACATCCCTGTGGACATTGAGCCGCAATTCGCGTCGGCGGAAGAACTGGCTCCTCAGCAGCCGGCGGCGAAGCCCGATCGACCGGTTCGGCCAACTCGTCACTAACGAATACGTTACGGATTCGAAAGGCTGAGGCGGGTGCCTGATCCGCCCCAGCGCTTGTAGCCGTTGGTTAAGGCAATAGCGCTTTGGCCATAGTCTTCGTCTGTGCGTCGGAATTCATCGCGCCAGCCTTTTCGGTTGCTCGTTGCCTCTGTTCGTTGGTCAGTTGCGATCCCAGCGACCGGAGCAGTTCCTGTCCGCGGTTGTCTCCGGCGGAGTAAGCCGCCTTTGCCAGCGCGTAGGCCGCTTCTGTATTCTTCGGGACACCTCGTCCCTGCGCCAACATGTACGCCAGCTTGATCTCCGCCCCGGTCTGGCCTTGCGCTGCCGCCTTCTCGAACCAGGAGACGGCAACCGCATCGCTCTGCGGCACGCCTTCGCCACGCAGATACATGTCGCCCAAATTGTGTTGGGCCAGGGCGTCACCAGCTTCGGCGGCTTTTCTATACCAGTCGAGAGCAAGCTTCTCGTTTTGCGAGACTCCCAGTCCGCGGTCGTACAGGTACGCGAGGTCAGTTTCCGCGCCGGTGTCTCCGGCGGCCGCTGCTTTTTGAAAATACTGGAATGCCAGCCGGTAATCCTGCGCCACGCCCTCACCTTCCAGGTAGATGATTCCGAGGTTGTAGTTCGCGCGAGCGAAGTTCTGTTGCGCCGCCTGCCGGAACCAGTTCAGCGCGGTCCCATAATTCTTCTGAACGCCCCAGCCGTTCACGTACATCACGCCAAGATTGACCTGTGCCGGAGCATATCCCTTGCGCGCGGCATTCTGAAACCAAGCTACCGCATCTTTCGTCGAGGTCTCCGGCTCGACCACCATCATCGATGCGATTCCCATCTGGTTCTGCTCGAAGACCTGTCCCCGCTCCGCCAGCTTTCTGATGGTCTTCAGGTCACAAACCTTGACGGTAGGGTTGGCATGTCCGACTACGGCAAGGCTGCACTGCTCTTGAGGCATTTTGGTTTGGGCGACCAATCCTTCGCCTGCCGCCGATAACAATGTCATAACGACCATCGACCACACTAACCAAGGCTTCAAGTTCATTTTGTCCTCCGCTTCAGCCTCGGTTTTTCTTGACCGTGGGCTTTTCGGGAACAAAACTGTGCGAGCGCTCCGGCTACCTCAATGCAAAGTGCCTCATTTTTCGAAGGTCCCCAACCTCATCGGCTAAAATGTTGACAATAAAGCAGGTGCGCCGTCTAACTTCCTTGGCATGCAGGAGCAGAGCAGGGGCGTGCGCATAGAACCAGCCCATTTCATGAGCTCAAATGAGGTATCTCATCGCGTCCGGTTTGGTCCCTATGAGGCGGACCTGCGCACGCACGAGCTCTGGAAGCACGGCACTCGCCTCAAGCTTTCCGGTCAGCCGTTTCAGATTTTGGAAGTTCTGCTCTCCCGGCCCGGTGAGCTTATTAGTCGTGACGAACTGCGCGAGAAGCTGTGGCCACAAGACACGTTCGTCGATTTCAGCCACGGGCTGAACGCAGCGGTCAACAAACTTCGCGACGCTCTCAGTGATTCGGCTGACGATCCCAAGTACATCGAGACACTGCCGAGACGCGGCTACCGCTTCATCGGTCAGATAGAGCGGGCGTTTGCGGAAGGGTCGCTTCCGGCGGCTATTCCTTCGGAAACCGCAGTTCAGGCTACCGCTCCCGAGTCCGTCCAAGAGGTGGTCACTCCGCTTTCGGTCCCGATACCTGTAGCACGAAGTCACAGGCGACCGGGGGCGCTCGGGGTGGTGAGCATTGTTCTCGGCATCCTGGTGGTCGTCGGCGCCTACACCCTGATCTCGACACCATTCGTCCGCCGCAACGCGGCTTCCGGCGCGCCACCGCGAACTGAGTCTATTGTCAATGTTCCCGATGCGGTGAGCGATCCCGCTCTGTCGCCCGACGGCAACCAGATCGCGTATTTTCGCAAGGGACAAACGCCGAGCACAGCGGGAATCTTCGTCAAGGAAATTGGCAGTGACACGATCGTCCAGCTCACTCACACTCCGGCAGATTGTTGCCCGGTTTGGTCGCCCGACGGCAAGTCCATCGCGTTTTCCCGCGCTGCTGGAGAAGCCAGCGCGATCTATATCGTTCCGGCCTCCGGTGGGGAGGAGCGCAAGCTCGTTTCTACCGGTCCGGGATCTTCCGCCCGCAGCCTTGACTGGTCGCCCGATGGCAAATCGCTGGTTCTATCCGGGATCTCGCCGGAAGGCGAGGAGGGCATGTTCCTGATTTCGCTGGACACTCTTCAATGGCGAAAGCTGACCGATCCGCCTGCCGGGGCCCACGATGGCTATGCGGCTTTTTCGCCGGATGGACAGACCCTTTGCTTCGTTCGTTCGCAACCGACTGGCTTTCCAGACGAGTTGTACCTGATGAATCTCGTCAATCTTGTAACGCACCCGTTAACCAGCGAACACGCTCATATCATTGGGCCTCCCGCATGGTCCGCAGATGGCGCTTCCGTTGTTTACGCGACCACCAAACAGGGCAGCCCCTCGCTTTGGCGCGTCACCGTCGCCACCGGTGCCTCCGCTCTCATCATTGACGCCGGTGGAAATGTTTGGCACCCCACGACCTCGCGCCGCGGATTCCGGTTGGCATTCGAGCAGATCCGCAGCGCGTCAAGTATCGAGAGCCTCGATGCGAGCCACCCGGAGAGCGGTTCGCGTAGCGTTGTCACATCAACGACCGGGCGCAACGAAGGACCGCAAGTCTCGCCCGACGGTCGGCGCATCGTGTTCATGTCAGATCGATCAGGAAGTATGGAGATCTGGGTGGCGAATGCCGACGGCAGCGATCCCGTCCAACTGACGGCGCTTGGCAGTGCCGGCACACCACGCTGGTCTCCCGACAGCAAGCAGATCGTCTTCGACTCGCGTCAGAACTCGCGAGGCGCCATCTACACGGTTTCCGCCGACGGTGGTGAGGCGCATCCGCTGGTTCGTGGCGACAACGAAAACCTTGTTCCAAGTTTTTCGCGGGACGGCCGGTCGATTTTTTTCGCTTCCGACCGTGGAGGAGAATGGAACGTTTGGCGAATTCCTGTGGCGGGCGGTAATCCGGTGCGAGTCACGACCGAGGGCGGTTTCGGTCCGATTGAGGCTGCCGACGGCTACATCTACTACTCGACTACGATGTATCCCAACCCTGAAATCTGGCGCATCCGCGGCGACGGTACGGAAGCCACCCGGCTTGCTCCTCGCCTGGTGCCACGTATGTGGGCCACCTGGGCTGTCGCTCCCAGCGGCATCTACCTTGTCGAGGACGCCCCCGATGGCAACGCTGCCCTTGAGTTCTACGACATTGAACATCAATCCTTACGTCGCGTCGCGGCTTTGAAGAAGGCGCCGTTTTGGCTCGCCGTTTCATCCGATGGCAGCCACGTCCTGATGGACCACGCCAACGAGGAAGAGAGCACGATCGTGATGATGCGAAATTTCCGCTGATGCCGTTCGGTTTCAACCCCATCTTTTTTGCGGTAAGTTCCCGTTTTGAAAATGAGAATGTGCACACTTTGGTATCAAGCACTCCCGCCGGCGCTGGTAAATTCTTTATACTTCGCAAATCATGAGCCTGCCCAAACTGGAATCCGAAACTGTTCCCATGGCTGTTAGTGGCCACCTTCATAACCTTGCCGTTACGTTTGTACTTAGTGTGCTTCTGCTGAACATCGCTTGTGGCGGGGGTGGCGGTGGGGGTGGCGGCACAGGGACGGGACGCGGCACGACAACGCAAGTGGCCACGCCGACGATCAATCAGAAGGCGTCGCAGAGCGGTGCGCAAATCGTTACGCTCAGCGATACCACAGCCGGATCGACCATTTACTACACAATGGACGGGACTACCCCGACCACGAGCTCCTCGCAATTCTTTGCGCCATTCCTGGTTTCAACCGCCGCAACCGTTACTGCCATCGCCAAGGCCTCCGGTGACATGGACAGTGCAACAGCGTCGCAGGCGGTCGCTTCGAGTATTCCTTCCGGAACGCTGGTGTGGAGCGACGAATTCTCGAATTCAACAGGCGCCAACAAGCAGCCCGATCCGACCGTGTGGACGTATGACACCGGGAACGGCGGGTTTGGCAACCAGGAACTGGAGACCTATTGCGCCTGGGGATCGACGACAGCCCCGTGCGACACTGGCAATCCGAATGCATTTGTCGGGACTGACGGCTATCTCCATATTGTGGCGCGCAACCCGTCGTCGGGTGTCTATACCTCGGCGCGCATGAAGTCGCAGGGACTCTTCAGCTTTTCCAGCGGTCGCATTGAAGCGAGAATCATGATTCCCGAGGGGCAGGGTTTGTGGCCCGCGTTCTGGATGCTGGGGAATAACATTGCGACGGTGAACTGGCCCGCCTGCGGTGAGCAGGACATCATGGAGCACATCAACGCGCCGTCGCCGGACTGGGTGCAGGGCTCGGTGCATGGGACGAATCTTGGCGGCGGCACGCAATTTCCGGGAACGACGGGGCAGAGCTTTACCGCCGTCGGAACCTGGCACACATACGGCATGATCTGGTCGAAAGGATCGGTGCAGTACTACATCGATTCGCCGACGAACATTTACGCCACGTTCAACACGACGAATACAGCCGGCACATGGCCGTTCGACACAGACTCTGGCGCGTTCATCATTTTGAATCTCGCAGTCGGCGGAAACTGGCCGGGTAGTCCCGATTCGACGACGCCATTCCCATCGGAAATGCTGGTAGATTACGTTCGCATCTACGCCAACTGAAATTCGGCGACAGGGCAGGATCAAGGACGCTCAAATTCTGAGCGTCCTTTTTGCTTGCGAAGATAAGAATGTCCGCATGAACCTTGGAGTTCTTGCGGGATTTCCCTTTTCGGAATCTTTGGCCGTTACCTTTGTGGTTGCAATTCGAGACGCTCATGTTTGAGGCCGCTGATGCCGATGTCACGATGTGAGGCGTTCCAAACGTAACGACGAGGTGTTCTTCCGAGTTAGTGGCGGTATCGCAGTCCTCGCGATCGAACCTCCTCGTCCGAGGATTGCAATGCGAAAACGTAAGCTGGATTATCTGTGTTTTTTTCTAGTCATCTTTCTGGCAATCAGCCAGCAGCTGTTTGCTCAACAACCAACGTCCTCTGGTAACGCCTCGACGGATACGCAGGCGCTGCTGGATCGAATTCAACAACTAGAAAAGCGGGTGCAGGAGCTGGAGGCTCATGCCGGCCAAGGCACCGCACCCTCTGGTACCCAGGCGGATTCCACTCTGGGGGCGGCAAGTTCGACGCAAGTTTCTCCTGATCTTGTGGCTTTGACGGGTTCCGGTTTGAAAGAAGCGGTCGAAAAGAATACCGGGTTGCAGATTCGAGGGTTTGGGCAGGTCACGTATCTGGCGGACGATCTCAAGGGAGATCGTCCGAGTTACTACGCCGGCAATTTCACCTTGTTAATGACCTCACAGCTTTCGGACAAGCTTTCGGCGATCAGCGAACTGGCAATCGATGAAGAGGGGTACGGCAGCGCTCGCTTCAGTCCGGTGCTGGAGCGGGCTGTACTCCAGTACGAACACAACGACTACTTGAAGATCGCTGCTGGTCGCTATTTCACCTCTATCGGTTACTACAACACGGCGTTCTACAACGCCGACTGGGCGCAGACCACGACCAGACGCCCGGTTATGGCGGCATTTCAGGACGATGGCGGCCTAATGCCGATGCAGCGCAACGGCGTGAGTATCAGCGGTCGACTGCCGGTGTCGGAGAACCTGGGCCTACACTATGTCGCGGAGATCGGGGGCGGTGATATCGATCGCAGCGATATTCTGGGGCTCGGCTACGACTTCCAGATGCAGGCGCGAACCGGTTTTAACTTTGCTATGTTCGCGCGGCCAAGGGCGGTAAATGGCCTGCAAGTCGGTGGTTCGTTCTATCACGACACGGAGATTCCCTACATCACGGGAAGTGGCGATCCTCTCGTGCGCCAGAATGTCTCTTCGGCCTACATGGTCTACAACCGGTCGAATTGGGAAGTGCTCAACGAAGCCTATCTGATCCAGCACCATGTCACGGGCTTTCGCGACTTCAACATTCCCACGTTCTACACGCAGATCTCGCACCGGCTCACGCCGGCTTGGAGGCCGTACTTCCGCTTCAGCTATCTGAATGCCGGGCAGAACGATCCTATGCTGCCCGATCTCGCCGGTCACATGACTGGAATCGAGGCCGGTGCTCGCTACAACTTCTCAGAGTGGGTTGGCCTGAAACTGGAATACAGCCGGATGCAGATGGCGCAGACGAAAACCAACATTAACTTTGGCGGCAGCCAGCTGGTGTTTACCTTTTAGGAGAGAACGATGCGAACAAAGATTTTAACGTTGGCGTTGTTCTTGAGTCTGTACGGGGCGGTGGTATTCGGCCAGGAGCCGATCGCGGTGGTGGTTCCCGCCGGCAATCCCGTGGGCAACGTCAGCATGGCGCAGTTGCGCGAGATGTTCCAGTGCGAACGGAGCGTGTGGTCGTCAGGTCCTCGCGTCCGGCTGTTTTCGCGTGGCAGTGGCACTCCCGAACACGAAGCGATGTTGCGCGCGATTTATCGCGTGAGCGCCTCCGACTATAGCCAGATGTGGGTGATGCGGCAGGTGCGTGGTGAAACTTCGTGCAAGCCCACGGAATTGCCTTCCAAGGGAATGACGATCGAAGCACTGCGGGCCTTTCCTGGGGCGATTGCTCTCATACGCGTCTCGGAAGTGACGGCGGAGATGAAGATCGTGACTGTCGATGGGAAGAAACCGGAAAGCTCGGAATATCCGCTGAAGTGATGACCTAAACCGAATGCGCGGCCGGGATCGATGATCCTGAGCCGCGCTTCTTTCACACGTCTCCAGCCGGAATTTTGGCAGTCAGATTTTTTGACCGTGAAGCTTGATCGACGCAACTGCACCGGCAGCCGCAATTGCCACGGGATCCGTACCGCAGCAGCCGGAACTCTCGGCTGCCAGTACCGCTCCCAGTTTCGATCCATGCATGATCTCGGGCACCGTCAGTTTGGTGAGGCCCGCTTCGAGAGCGAGGAGAATATAGTCGCCCATCATGCTCGCTCCCGAGATACAACCCACATACGCGCTCACATCGTTCTTCACTTGTTCCGGGAGTTCTGCCAGTAAGACAATATCGCTCACCGCAAACTGACCGCCCGGCTTCAGCACTCGTGCGATCTCGCGAAACACGGCGGGCTTGTCTGGACTCAGATTGATCACGCAATTGCTGATCACAAGGTCAATGCTGTTGGATTCGACCGGCAGGGCTTCGATATTGCCTTTGCGGAATTCCACATTCGTCGCGCCTAACTTCGTGGCGTTCTCTCTTGCGCGCGACAGCATGTCCTCGGTCATATCTACGCCGATCATTTTTCCGTTAGCTCCGATTCTGCGCCATGCCAGGAACGCGTCGAAGCCTGCTCCGCTTCCCAGATCAAGCACCGTCATGCCGGGCTTGATCGCTGCCAGCGCCAGCGGATTGCCGCAACCGAGGCCCAGGTTTGCCTCGCTGGCAAAACTTAAATCCTCATCCGAATACCCGATCGCTGCCGCTACGGATTCTTTCGATCCGCACCCGCAACCGGAGCGCTCGCCTCGCGCCACCTCGCCGTACTTTTCCTGCACGATCTCCAGCACCTGCGATTTCTCCATTGCCCGATTCCTTCCCAAAGATATATTCGCACTTGCGAATATAGGAAGATGAAGATATATTTGTCAAGGCGAATATATCTTATGGCGATTGATGGCCCCGAAATGGAAGGCATGCTGCGCGCGTTGAGCGAGCGCTTGCGCTTGCGCATCCTCCACCTTATTGGAGACACGGAACTGTGCGTGTGCTTCTTCGTACAGGCGCTGGATTTGCCGCAACCCACCATCTCGCGCCATCTGGCCTATCTGCGTCGCGAAGGCGTAGTTAGCGCCCGGCGTGAAGGTTTGTGGATGCACTACCGTGTCAGCATACCGAGCGATCCCCAGATGGCGGCGGTTCTGCGCTCAACGATGGACTGGTGTGAGCGGCAGCCAGAGATGAAAAGAGACCGCCAGCGGCTGAACAGGGCCTGTTGCGCTCCGGAAAAGTTTGCGCGGCTGGAAAGCGTTCCTCTGCCAAGATCGGTTGGCCTCGGCAAGAAGGCTTGAATGTCTTACAACGTCCTGTTCCTTTGCACCGGCAATTCGGCTCGCTCGATCATGGCGGAATCGATCTTGCGAAAGAAGGGTATGCCGAACTTCCGCGCTTTCAGTGCAGGCAGCCACCCCTCCGGCAAGGTGAATCCGAAGGCGTTGCGGCAGCTCGAAGCCAGCGGGTTTCCGACCGAGGGCCTGCGCAGCAAAAGTTGGGATGAGTTCTCCCAGCCAGGAGCACCGCGGCTCGATTTCGTGTTTACCGTCTGCGACAACGCCGCCAAGGAAGTCTGCCCCATCTGGCCCGGCCAGCCGCTCACAGCACACTGGGGTGTCCCGGATCCGGCCGCGGTAAAAGGATCGGAAGAGGAAATCGAAAAGGCGTTTCGCGATGCTTTCGTCATGCTCGACCGGCGCATCGGACTTTTTCTGTGTCTTCCGCTGAAGTCCCTCTATGGCCTGTCGCTAAAGAAAGAGCTCGACAACATCGGTCGCGAATGACCAACTGCGATTTTGCAGACCCTTTCATTTACAATCGAAAATTCCCGCTTGCGGGTTGACGAATTATGCTGCGCTTCTCCACTGCCGGTGAGTCTCACGGCGAGAGCCTGGTTGCCATGCTCTCGGGGCTGCCTGCCGGTGTGCCTGTCGATCAGGCGTTCATCGACCGCGATCTGTGGCGCCGCCAGCAGGGATATGGCCGCGGCGGCCGCATGAAGATTGAGAAAGACACGGCGCACATCGTCTCGGGCGTGCGCCACGGCAAAACCATCGGCTCACCGATCGCAATTCTCGTAGCCAACCGTGACTGGCAGAACTGGCAGGAGATTCTTCCGGTCGAGACCGGCGATCCTACGAAGCACAAGCGCGTGGCGTCGCCGCGGCCCGGTCATGCGGATCTCGCTGGTGCGCTGAAATACAACTTCCCGGAAGCGCGCTACATTTTGGAACGCGCTTCAGCCCGCGAGTCTGCAGCGCGAGTCGCCGGAGGCGCCATTGCCAAGCTGTTCCTGCGCGAACTCGGCATCGAAGTGCTCAGCCACGTGGTAGCGGTCGGAACCACGGCGCTAAAGCGCGACGCTGCCTGGGAAGAAATTCAAGAGCTGAATTCGCGCGACGAGATTCTGCTGAACTGCGTCGATCGTGAGGTCGAACAGGAGATGAAAGCCGAAGTTGATGGCATCTATCGGACTGGCGATACGCTTGGCGGGATCTTCGAGGTGCGAGTCCATAATGTGCCGGCTGGGTTGGGTACGCACGTGAATTGGGATGAGCGGCTCGATGCTCTGCTGGCAGGAGCGGTCATGTCGCTGCAGGCCGTGAAGGGGGTTGAGATCGGATATGGAATCTCGGCAGCCACTTCACCCGGGTCGGCGGTTCACGACGAGATCACCTACGACAAGGCTGCTGCTGCCGATCGCTTCACTGGATTTCAGCGCAAGTCGAACCGTGCCGGCGGAATCGAAGGTGGCATCTCGAACGGTGAAGATGTTGTGGTGCGCGGTTATTTGAAGCCGATTTCGACGCTACGACGTCCGCTCGAGTCGGTGGACTTTGCCACCCGTGAGTCGGTGAAGGCCGCTTACGAGCGATCGGATGTTTGCGTGGTTCCGGCAGCCGGAGTTGCGGCCGAGGCGATGGTTGCGCTGGTGATGGCCCGCTGCGCGTTGGAAAAATTTGGCGGCGATTCTATAACGGAAACGTTGCGCAATTTTGAGGGCTACTGCCAGCAGCTTCGTAAATTCTAACGATCGAATCTGATGATTTATCCAGTCGTAAAATTTGGCGATCCTGTCCTGGAAAAGCAGGCCGAGACTATCACCGAGTTCGATACGCCCGAGCTCCACAGGCTCGTCGATGACATGTTCGAGTCGATGTACGCGGCGCATGGTGTTGGACTGGCTGCGCCGCAGATCGGTATATCCAAACGGATTGCCGTGATTGACGTGACCTTCAAGGAAGATCCCGACGCCAAGCTGGTACTCATCAATCCCGAGATCATCAATTTGGAAGGGAAGATCTCGGAATCGGAAGGCTGTCTCAGCATTCCCGAGTTTCGCGAAAATGTGACGCGAGCAAAGAAAGCCACGGTTCGCGCGCAGAACGCCAAGGGCGAGTTCTGGGAAAAAACCGGTGAAGAACTTCTTGCTCGCGCCTTTCAGCACGAGATCGACCACCTGAATGGCAAGCTCTACATCCACCGTATCAGCGCCCTCAAGCGCGATCTGATGAAGCGCAAGATCCGCAAACTGGAAAAAGCGGGGGAATGGAAGTGATTTCAGATTTGAGATTTGCGATTTCAGATTTAGGAATTCAGCGGCGGCCATCCTCAGCTTCGTTTTTCGATCTTCAATCTGAAATCTACAATCTGAAATGAAGGTTGTTTTTTGTGGTACTCCACAATTCGCCGTGCCCTCGCTGCGCGGGCTGCTCGACGCGGGATTTGATATTCCGCTGGTGGTCAGTCAACCGGATCGCCCCAGCGGACGCGGAATGCAGATCGCGCCGACGCCAGTGAAACAGCTCGCGATCGAACGCGGGGTCGAAGTGACGCAGCCGGAAAAGATCAAGAACAACGCGGAATTTCGGTCGCGGCTGGAACAGATTGCACCGGAGGCGATTGTTGTCGTCGCTTACGGGCGCATCATCCCGCAGTGGATGATCGATCTTCCACCGCTGGGAAACATCAACGGCCACGCTTCGCTGCTGCCGAAGTATCGCGGGGCGGCGCCGATCCAATGGGCCATTGCCCAGGGTGAGTGTATCACTGGCGTTACAACGATGCGGATCGATGCCGGCCTCGATACCGGGGACATGCTGATGTGGCGTGAGATCGCGATTCAACCGGAAGACACTGCCGTTAGTCTTGCGCCGAAACTGGCAAACTTGACGGCCGAGCTGCTGGTGGAAACCCTTCCCGCACTCAAGGAAGGCCGCATCCGGCGGCAGAAACAGGACGACTCCCGAGCCACGCTCGCGCCGATCCTCAAGAAGGAAGATGGACGGATCGATTTTCAGCGCCCGGTTGTTGAAATCTGGAATCGTCTGCGCGGATTCCAGCCCTGGCCCGGCGCCTACACCAACTTTCGCGGGAAAAACCTGAACGTTGTGAGCGCAAAACCCCACTCGACCAAAGAAGGGTTGAATGGGGCCCCCGGCGTCGTGTCGGTTGAGAACGGGAAACTGTTGGTGGCTTGCGGCCATCAGACGTGGCTTGAACTGCTCGAAGTTCAGCCGGAAGGCAAGAAGAAGATGCCGGTGCGCGACTTTGTCAACGGCCATCGTCCCCAGACCGGTGAACGGCTGGGATCATGATGTCGCCTGCTCGGGACGCGGCGCTCGACATCCTGCTCAAGGTCGAGCAAGGCGGATTCGCGTCCGAACTGCTTCACTCCGAACGTCTCGATAAACTCACCGCACAAGATCGTGGATTGGCGACGGAACTGGTGATGGGAGTTCTGCGCTGGCGTTCGCGGCTCGACGAGGCGATCGCCAGCCTATCGTCGCAGAAGTTGTCGAGGCTCGATGCTGAAGTGCTCGAGTCATTGCGGCTTGCGGCTTACCAGATCGGATTCCTGGAGCGTATACCCGCACATGCGGCGGTGAATGACGCAGTCGAACTGGTGAAGAGAAAGAAGAAGAAATCGGCGGCGCCGTTTGTGAACGCTGTGTTGCGGAAGCTGTTGAAGGGGGAGCAAAAGATCTCACTCAAGCCAAAAGAGAGCTTGAATGGGGCACCCACAGCGAAAGAGTTGTCCGCCGTATATGCGCATCCGCTGTGGCTGGTCGATCGCTGGGCGGCGAAGTTCGGGCTGAAAGGGGCGGAGCAGGTCTGCGCGCATGATCAGCAGGTGCCGGCGACGGTGATCCATCTCTGTGATCCAGAGGCCGAGCCCGAGTTGATCGCAGAAGGAATCGAGTTGGCATCTGGAAAGCTACTGCGCTCGGCGCGAATCGCGACTAACGGCGATGTTACGAAGACGCAGGCATTCGCGGACGGGCGAGTGCAGGTCCAGGACGAAGGCTCGCAACTGGTCGCCATCCTGGCGGGGCGCGGCGAGAGGCTGCTGGATTGCTGTGCGGCTCCCGGAGGTAAGACGGCGATTCTGGCGGAACGAAATCCGAAGGCGGAGATCGTTGCTACGGAAGTGCATGAGCATCGAGCGCGCATGATGCGCGAGCGCCTGAGGCGGGCAACTAACGTGGAAGTTACGGTTGGCGATGCGGCTGATTTGAAAATCACCGGCGAATTCGATCGCGTCCTGGCCGATGTTCCCTGCTCGGGAACTGGCACGCTGGCGCGCAACCCCGAGATCAAGTGGCGGATCGGGCCGGACGACCTCGCCGATCTGCATCGACGGCAGGTGGCGATCCTGCGGGGAGCGCTGGGGAAGCTAAGACGTGGAGGGCGCTTGCTGTATTCCACCTGCTCGCTCGAATCGGAAGAGAACGAGGCTGTGGTCGCCGAGGTTGACGGCACGATCATACCGACCCACGAGGAACTCGTGGCGTTACGGGCCGAAGGCGAACTGCTCGTCGACCCGGTGGAGGTGGTCGATGGGCCGTTTTTGAGGCTGCTGCCGGGCACATTCGGCACAGACGGATTCTTCGCGGCGATGCTGAGCCTCTAACCAGAGCGTTAGACGGGCGTTCCTTTCCGAGACGCGAAAAAATGAGGGCGGCCATTGTGGGCCGCCCGCTTCACGTTACAGGAGAAAAGCTAATTCTTTTTCGGCGTGCTGGGCTGTTCCGGGTTAGTCGGATTCTGCTGCGCGCCGGTGTCGGAGCTGGGGTTGGAGTTCGGATTCGACGGGCTGGAACTCATGTCGGGGCTGCTGCCGGAACCCATGCCCGAAACTTTCACGTTATCGACAACCTTGCGGCTGCCGGCGAAGGATTGGGCGATCCGCTTGGCTTCGTCGCGATCTTTCTGCGAAGGAACCGAGCCGCTCAGGGTAACGGTGTCGGAAGAGACGTCAACGGAGACGCCGCTGCTGGTGAGCGTGGGCTCATTGCGGAACGCGGTCTGGATGTCGTTCTTTACCTGGTCAGAGCTCTCAGTCGCACCGGTGGTAGAACCGCTTTGTCCGGCAGGAGAGCCGACAGCGGAGCTGGAACCGGTGGAGCTGCTCTGTCCGCTCTGGTCACTGGAAGACGACGATGGAGACGCGCTGGGGCTGCTGGACTGCGAGCTGGGTGCTTGGCTGCTGCTGTCACTGCTGGTTGCGCTGCCCGACTGGCTGGTCGCTTGTTCACCCATGAAGCTGGTGCGCATGAAGTTGCTTTGCGGCGGGGTGGAAGGAGCTGCGTTCGGGTTTGTCGCGGTCGGCGGTTTCTCGTCCATAGTACCGCTAGGCGGGTTCGTGCCCGTGGTGCTGCTGCTGCCTGCCGGCGCGCCGACGCTGGGCGAGCTGGCTGGATTGGCGGTGCTGGCGATCTGAAGGTCGTCCTTGACTTTTTTTACGCCGGGGACGGATTTTGCGAGTTTCTTGGCTTCTTTCTTGTCGTTCTTGTTCGGAACTGAGCCGGTCAGAGAAACGTCTCCGTTATTGGCGGCGACTTGGACGCTCTGCAGATCGGGATTGGTGGCGAGTTGTTCGTGGACTTGGCGCTCGAGGGTGGAATCGTCAACCTTAGGCTGCGTAGCAGCCGGCGGATTGGTCATGTCCGGATTGCTGGACGGATTGGGGTTCTGGCTGGCGGATGAGTTTGTCGATCCGGCTTGCGCAGCTGCGCCGGGACTGGCCTGATTTCCCATGCTCGACTGAGCCAGCAGGAACGCTGTGCTGAGTGCCAGCACGAAGGTGAAAACCTGTAGAGACTTCTTCATCGCGGTACTCCCCTTGGTCGGTGGTGAAATTGTGTTGGAAACAAAATTCCTCTCGTTCGAATTACGAGAGACGAAGGGGCGCACAACGCGGGCTCGGCCAGAACGGAAACCCGAATATACGTTGTGGAAGCACGTAAGCGGCCAGTTTCGATCGCGAGTAGCGGCTCCAAGCTCTTGGAAGTGCCGCTGCGAGTAGGAGTTGCAAGGGATATCGAGAGTTCCTGATGGATGGGGTTTTTACGCAGGCAGAATAGTGCTTCACATGAGCAATCGACTGCTCATTTTCGTGACCGAGGGCACCTGTCGAATCGGCGGAAACGTATTAGACTTCTGGTGTGAGCGGGCATCACCACCATCACGTGGATTCGATTCGTGTGCTGCGGATTTCGCTGGTATTAACGCTCGCCTACATCGCCCTGCTCATTGTGATGGGAATCCGGGCACATAGCCTGGCGTTGCTGTCGGAAGCCGGGCACAACGTATCGGATTTCCTGGCGCTGCTCCTCTCGCTGGCGGCGCTTTACATCCAGAGGCGACCGCCGTCGGCGACGAAAACCTTTGGATATGACCGCGCTGGGGTGCTGGCTGCTTTCCTGAATGCACTGGCGTTAGTATTGGTGGCTTTCTTCATCTTTGTGGAGGCCACGAAGCGTCTGTATGCACCTGCCAATGTCCATGCCGGATCGATGATTTGGGTCGGCGTAACAGGTGTGCTGCTGAATGGCGTGATTGCCCTGCTGTTGTTTGCCGAAAGCCGTGGCGATTTGAATATCCGCAGCGCGTTTATACACATGTTCGGAGATACGCTCTCAACTGCGGCGGTTATTATCGGCGCGTGGGTGATTCTGAGAACCGGGTTGAACTGGATCGATCCGGCGCTGTCGTTCGGGATCGGGGCTCTGATTTTGTGGTCTTCGTACGGGATCGTGCGCGAAACGCTGAACATCCTGCTCGAAGGGACGCCGCGCGGAATCAACCTGGCACAGGTATCGGCGGCGGTGGCCGGAGTGGCGGGCGTGAACGATGTCCACGACCTGCACATATGGAGCATCGGCAGCAATACGCGCGCGCTGGCGTGCCATATCGCGATTGCTGATATTCCGCCGTCAGAGAGCGAAATCATTCTGCGCGAGGTGAAGGAGCGGTTGCGGGTGAAGTTCCACATTGCGCACACGACGATCCAGTTCGAGCATGTAACGTGTCCGGTAGAACATGGATGCGTGATGCCGGTGACGGATCACCAGCACGAACATGAGCACGGGCACACGCACTGAAGCATCTGGATGTCTGAGTTTTCTGAATATCTGATTGACCGACTACATCAGACTGAGAAGTATGGGAATCGTGAACGCATTACGGATGCAATCGACCAGATATTCAGATAACCACATGATCTGATCCGTCGCTGGCCTACCTTTCGGACTGAAAAGCTGCCCTCAGCCGTTCCCACGTTGTTCCCAAATCCTCAGGCAGAATTCTCGTCTCTCCAATTGTAGTCATAAAATTCGAGTCGGCTACCCAACGTGGCAAGACATGAAGATGGATATGGCCCGTAACTCCGGCTCCGGCGGCTTTGCCGATGTTCATTCCCAAGTTGATGCCGTCGGGCTCGTAGACCGTGCGCAGGATGCCTTCGAGCCGCTGGGCCAGTTCCATCATTTCTATTGCGGCTTCCGAAGGAAGTTTCTGGAGCGAGTCGAGGTGCTGGTACGGAACGACCATAAGGTGTCCGGAGGTGTAGGGATAGAGATTGAGGATGACGAAATTATGACGGGCGCGGTGGACGATGAGGGCCTTGCGGTCGTCACCGGATTCGAGTTTGAGGCAAAAGGGACAGCCTTCGGCTTTGTCGGCGGTAACGATGTACTGATAGCGCCAGGGCGTCCATAAATAATCCATGCGCGAGAGGGTAACAGACGTTTTGCATCGCACGCATCCCCATCCTCATCACACGTTTGTGTGACGCAGGAACGTGGCGCGGCGGACCTTTAATCGAGAAGGTAAAATCCGCAAAATTGCAACATTAAAAGAGGGTTACGCCGTTTGACAGTGCAGATACCGGTTGCTATAGTCGAAGGGTCTCGCATGGCTTTTTTGTCATGTGAGATCCGGCCGCTGGAATCCAAGCACACCCGACGCTCCACGCCAGCAGTCCGCAAATCCAATTCACCGTTGCACGCCCCGTGTGCGCATCGGTTGCGCTGAGAATGGCTTTGTTCGACGAAACTCAAACTCATAATAGCGAACCCGAAACTGCCTCGTCTGCCAATGAGCAGAACCAGTCCGTGCAGTCAGAGGCTCAATCGAACCAGGAAGCAGTTCATGCGCAGTCCGCTCCGGCCGCACCCGGTCCGGGTCAACCACGCAACGAAAAAGAGAACATGGAAGATTTCGCAACCGTACTTGAAAACTTCGAAAATCAGGAAGCGGAAGTCGCCGCTGCCGCCGCGGATGAACGCGTGCTGCATGGCACGGTCCTGAAGGTCACGTCCACCCACGTCTTCGTTGACATCGGCATGAAGTCCGAAGGCCTTGTTCCCATCGAGGAAGTAAAAGACCACGATGGCAATGTCACGGTTAACCCCGGCGATGAAATCGACGTTATGGTCGAGAAGGGGGAAACCGAAGAAGGCTATCCCAAGCTTTCGCACCAGAAAGCGAAGCGTTTGCGCGCATGGGACGACATTGAGAAGGCCTATAACGAAAAGACTTCGGTCAAGGCGCGCGTGATCGATCGAATCAAGGGCGGTCTGAATGTGGACATCAACGGCGCGCGCGCGTTCCTGCCTGGCTCGCAGGTGGATACGCGCCCGGTGCGCAATCTCGATGGGATGAAGGCCCAGGAGATCGAAGTCCGCATCATTAAGCTGAACAAAAAGCGCGGCAATATCGTGGTTTCGCGCAAACAGATTCTCGACGAAGAGATCGCCGAGAAGCGCGGCAAGACGATGGAGCACCTGGAAGAGGGCGCGATTCTGACCGGCGCGGTAAAGAACCTGACCGACTACGGCGCGTTCGTGGACCTGGGCGGAATCGATGGCCTGCTGCACATCACTGACATGTCGTGGGGGCGTTTGACGCATCCGCGCGACCTCGTTCAGGTGGGCGACCAGATCCAGGTGAAGGTGCTGAAGTTCGACAAAGACAAGCAGCGCGTTTCGCTGGGATTCAAGCAGTTGACGCCTGATCCGTGGCTCGATGCCGCCGAGCGTTACCCGATCGGCGCGCACGTAAAGGGTCGCGTGATCAGCGTTACCGACTACGGTGCCTTCATCGAGTTGGAACAAGGAATTGAAGGCCTGGTCCACGTGAGCGAGATGACGTGGTCGAAGCGGATGAAGCATCCGTCGAAGATCGTCAACGTTGGCGACGAGCTTGAGACCGTGGTGCTGAACGTCAATCCGACGGAACGCCGCATCAGTCTCGGCCTGAAGCAACTGTTACCGAACCCGTGGGAGTCGCTACACGACAAGTATCCGACCGGCGCGACCGTCGAAGGCCGCGTTCGCAACCTGACCGACTTCGGCGCGTTCATCGAGATCGAAGACGGCATCGACGGATTGGTTCACGTCAGCAACCTGAGCTGGACCAAACGCGTGAAGCATCCTTCGGAAGTGCTGAAGAAGGGCGATCGCGTGAAGGCGATCGTACTCGGCATCGAGCCCGAGAATCGCCGTCTTTCACTGGGTGTGAAGCAGTTGCAGCCCGATGTGTGGGAGACGTTCTTCGCCACCCACAAGATCGGCGACGTGATCCATGGAAAGGTGCTGCGGCTCGCCAGCTTCGGCGCGTTCGTGGAACTGGCGGACGGAGTCGAAGGCCTGTGCCATAACTCGGAAGCCGTAGACGAGCACGGCGGTCCACTGAAACTGGAAGCGGGCACCGAGCACGAGTTCAAGGTCATCAAGATGAACCCGGCCGAGAAGAAGGTGGGCTTGAGCATCCGCGCAGTGGGCGACGAAGCGACACGAGCCGATGTGGAGGCTTACAAGCATCCAGTGTCGAGTTCGAGCTCGACTTCGACGATCGGGGAACTGATCGACTGGAAGCGCGCCAGCAACGAAAACAGCTGATAACCTTTAAGTTACACGAAGGCCGCCAGAGATGGCGGCCTTTTAGTTTTGGGCGGAAGGCCAATTGAACGGCGTCTTCACAATTCAGGCGACACTACCGGATTGCCGTCGCCAGCACGAATTCGCCACCGAATCGAACGTGCTTGCCATCGGAGTAGCGGCTGATCTCGGCGATCACCTCCTGGTCCACTTCTGCCTTACGATTGGGCGGAATGCTTTTCAGGAGCGGGGCGAACGGAACGGTAACGGCCTGAAAGTATTCCCACAACTCCTCGGGAGGGCCGGGCCAGGTCCATTCGATCTCACGAAGTTCGTCGTGTGCCTCTGAGAAGCCTGCTGCCTGTAACGACGACGTTAATATTCCAATGTCGCTGAACTTGAACATGTTGAGACCGGATTGAGGAATCGCGGCTCCAGTGAGTTTCTGGACTATGGCAATCGTGCTTTCGAGATAAGGCTGCGCCATCGGTCCCCAGACAACGGCGGCAAAGCGGCCTCCTGGTTTGAGGACGCGATGGATTTCGCGGAGGGCTTTGGGCAGATCGGCAAAGAACATCAGGCCCAGACGGCTGGTGACGCGATCGAATTGCGCGTCGGGGAATGGGAGTTGGTGGGCATCGGCGACCTGGAACCGGATATTTGTGAGTCCGCGTTGGGCGGCACGGGCTTCGCCGACTTTGAGCGGCTCTGGGGAAACGTCGGTAGCGATGACCTCACCGGTGCCGTCGAGTTGAGTGGCGATGGAGATGGCAGGTTCTCCGGTGCCGGAGGCCACGTCGAGCACACGCATGCCAGACTGGACGCGGGTTTCTTCGACGATCAGTCGCGTGAGCGAAGTGCCCATCATGGCGGACTGGCGTCGCCAGCGATCGCTGGCGTTGGTGCGCGCGAATGAGTTCCAGTCGGCTTGCGGGCTGCTCATCATGCGATTGTAGCGAAAGCGCGGACGAGGGTGTCCGCGCTGCATCATTCGTGTCCTGGCATGGGGTGCGTGGCCTGGTCGGCGTGCGGAATCAGGTACTGGTAGACCTCCGACGAAATGTTGGAGTTCCATCTTCCCGTGAGTTTCGCGTAGCCAACGGTTCCGAAGAAGATGACGGCGATTCCGGCCGCGACTGCCCAGGCAGGAACAATTTTCTTTTTCGGAGCGGCAAGGAAGAGAGTCTTTTCTGCCGGACAGACGGCGACGCATTCAAGGCAGCTGGTGCATTCCGCCGATTTAATCGAGATCAGCTGATCGACAGGCAGGTGCGACGGACAAGCTCTCGCGCACTTGGCGCAGTCGATGCAGGATTCGGGGTTGCGCGTGATATGCAGCGGACTGAATAGCGATGCCAGACCCATCAGCGCGCCGTAAGGGCAGAGATAGCGGCACCAGAAGTTCTGGATCGCCACCGAGAGCAGCATCAGCACGCCGATGACGATCAACCCGGTTTCGCCGAGGAAGCGGAAGAAGTTGAGCATCTTGACGTCGGCGATGAGGCCGTAGGGGCTCTCAAGGAACGCATGAATATCGCGAGGCGACATGCTGTAAACGGCCCACAGGAAGAAGGCCAGCAGCAGGTATTTCAGTCCGCGGAGCCCGATGTCGAGCTTGCGCGGAACAAGGAGACTGCGGCGGAAGAGTTTGCGGCCAAGCTTCCAGAGATATTCGGATAGCGTTCCGACCGGGCAGAGCCAGGAGCAGAACGTCTTACGGCAGACGAATGAAATCGTTAAGAAAGTGACGATCAGGAACATGCCGGCGGGGTGAAGGCGGGGGATCTGCCTGGTGAGCAGCGTGGCCTTCAGGTTCATGAGCCCAGCAATGGGGAGGTAGCCTTCGGCCCCCGCGGGACGAGAGGGTGCGGGGCCAATCCCGCCGTTTTCATAGAAACGAACAAAGCGATAGAACTGAACGCCGATGGCGATATTCAGGAGGACGAACGCGACTTGAACGCCTTGGCGCAGCTTTTGTGAGTAGTCGGACGCAAGACGGCGAATGAGTTTTTTCTTCGGCTTGGGGGCCGCCTTGACCATCTCGACGAGCATCGGAACCGGCTCCGACGGCTGGATCTGCATGGTAGCCATACTCCCTTCCTCCACGGCATCGAGAGTACGGCGGCCGGGTCACAGCCGGATATGACATAGGTCACAGGGGGAGTGGCTGGAAGACCTCTGCGATAATCGAGGGGTGATTCTCGGCATCGACCATGTGCAGCTCGCGGCGCCTCCGGGCTGCGAACGACAGGCACGCTGGTTCTTCGGCGAAGTGCTTGGCATGCAGGAGCTGGAGAAGCCTCCGGAGCTGGCAAGGCGAGGCGGATGCTGGTTTGCATGTGGCGACCAGCAGTTGCATATTGGGGTTGAGCAAGATTTTCGTGCGGCGCAGAAGGCGCATCCGGCGTTTCGCGTGCGCTACCTTATCTCGCTAAAAACGCGGTTGAATGCGTACAAGATCGCGTTTCGCGAGGACGAGGCGAATCCGGGGGTGAAGCGGGTCTTCCTGGAGGATCCGTGGGGGAATCGGCTGGAGTTTGTGGAGTAGACTAACGCCCATGATTCGGCGAGGATGTGCCGTTTTTTTCGCCTTGCTTTGGTTCGGGTTGGAGATCATCGCTGCCGATGTTCAGAAAGTCCCAATATCGCTCTCAAAACCGGCATATGAAGGCATGCCCATTTGGGTGCAGATAGATTCTGACAACCTTAACCCAGTTCGGTATCCCTACGGAACAACGGCATGGGATTTGGGCCCGAATCAACTTGAGGTGCGTTCTAACGGCACGCTCATTGCCCCAAAAACCTTCCCGTCAAAAATGGTAGCAAACGGACTACTCGGTGGTTCCATCGCGCCTCCAAGCTCGCCTCGGATGAGATTGCCACTCCACATTTCCTATTCTTTGAAGCCGGGGACATACGAGGTCCGTTACACGAGATTTGGGTTTGAGGTGGTTCCCGGAAAAGGCGTAGAAGAACATGCTGTTGAGCAGTCCGACTGGACTGAACTCACAGTGTTGCCATACTCCGAGGACAAGCGTCGTGCCTGGCAGATGCAGAAATTGTCGTCCCCTCCGACGGATGCTGGACTCTTGATCGGCGATACTATTCCTGAATTACTTGCGGATACCCAAAGCGGAGTTTTGCAGTTGCTGCTGGCAACCATGTGCAATCGGCAAGACGTTGCCGCTCAGTTCGCGCGCGATACGTCGGCAATGTTTACGGACCAGGAATTAGCGCCAAGCTTGTTGCAAGCAATCGAGCGCTATGGCCCGAGTGAAGAGGCGGCATACTTCCTGAGTTGGCATAGGAAAGCACTCTATCCACAGACGACGAAGCTTATCGATGCGGTCATCCCTTTTTTGTTGTCGGATCGTCCGGAAAAAGTGGCTGGAGGCATAAAAACACTTGGCTTTATCAAGCCATCCGAATTTGGATTTCCGTTGAATCACGATCTTGCCGCACGAATGGACAACGCCGTCATGGATGTCAGTGACAGGATCCTCACGAAAGACATGGAGACTGCGTATTCGCCCCTGGCAGAGTACCTGGGAGGATGCAAGCCAAACGGCGCGCGGGAGTTGCTTTGGCGCATGATTCACAATCAGCAGGCGTACGAGCAATCCTTGATAAGTATTGCCTGGCTTGCTGACGTGCGAGACCTGCCGGCGTTGGCGTCTGAGTTATTGAAAGACGATCCGCTCGACCGCGACGGCGGCAGACGCAGCTCAGTTCTGTATCAATTACCACGACAATACGGAACTGCGTCTTATCCTTACATTGTGCAAATGTTTGTGAAGTCGGATGCGCGTTTTGTGCGTTCTTCGGCAGAAGAAGAGTTGGCGCGCATCGGAACTGCAGCTTTTCCCGATCTTGCTACTGTGCTCCGAACCGGAGACGCTTCAGCTCAAACCAGAGTTCGCGGCTTTATTCGGCTACATTTCCCAGAGATGCAGTCAGCCAGTGACGATGCCGTTCTGAGATTCGTGGAATTGAAAAGGAATTGACCCTATTCCGCCAGCGCCTGCGCCTGCTACAGCTTCTTCGCCTGAATTTCAATATAAACATTCACCAGCGACACCGCCGCCGGTGTAACGCCAGGAATACGGCTGGCCTGGCCCAGCGTTTGCGGACGGACGCGCTGGAGCTTTTCTTTCATTTCGCGGGAGAGGCCGGAGACGGCAGCGTAGTCGAACCATTCGGGAATGGAACGTTGCTCGGACTTCTTGAGTCGCTCGATGGACTTCTGCTGCTGGTCGAGGTATCCGGCGTACTTGATCTCGGTTTCGACGGCGCGAAGTTCATTGATTATCTGCGAAGAAATTCTTCCAACGCGGATCGACGCGGATAAACGCGGATCCTCATTTTGGAAAAAACCCGGAAGCAGGTCGCGCAGGACGGGCGCCAGTGAGTCAATGCGGACCTCGGGGCGGCGAAGGAGTTGGGCGATGGGTGCTCCGGCAAGGGAGTCGAGCCCAAAATCAAAAGCAGATCCCTCGCTCCGCTCGTGATGACAACCATCATTCTCATCGCGGTTCGAGTCCCTTACCGTCTGTGCGGATACCATTGCCGCCGAGAGCAGCTCGATCATTTCTCGCGTGAGGCGCGTTTTTTCGATCACTTGCTTGATTGCCGCGAGGCGTTCCTGCTTGGCGAGGTAGTCGGCCCACGCCGCATCGTTAATCAATCCAACCTTCCGACCGTACGGCGTCAGGCGCTTGTCGGCATTGTCGATGCGAAGTTGCAGGCGAAACTCGGCGCGCGAGGTGAACATGCGGTAGGGCTCGTTGGTGCCCTTGGAGATGAGATCGTCGATGAGGATGGCCGTGTAGGCTTCGGTGCGATCGAGGATGAGCGGTTCTTTTTGCTGAACGGCCAGCGCCGCGTTGATTCCGGCCATGATGCCCTGGCAGGCGGCTTCTTCGTAGCCGCTGGTGCCGTTGATCTGGCCCGCGAGGTAGAGGCTCGCGATCCTCTTTGTCTCTAACGTGCGAGTTAGTTCGGTGGGGTCGACCGAGTCGTACTCGATGGCGTAGCCGGGGCGGAGCATGTCGGCATTCTCGAGTCCGGGAATGCTGGCGATCATCGCCTGCTGCACTTCGACCGGGAGCGAGGTGCTCATGCCGTTCACGTATACCTCGTGCGTGTGCAGGCCCTCAGGCTCGAGGAAGATCTGGTGCGTCTCCTTGTCGGGGAACTTTACGATTTTGTCCTCGATAGATGGACAATATCGTGGCCCGATGGATTGAATCTGGCCGCTGTACATCGGCGAACGATGCACGTTTTCGCGGATGACGCGGTGCGTTTCGGGCGTGGTGAACGCGATGTGGCAGGGGATCTGCGTGTCGTGATGTGCGACGCGCTTGGTCCGGAAACTGAACGGTGTGGGATCTTCGTCGCCGGGCTGCACGGCGAACTTGTTCCAGTCGATGGTGCGGCCGTCTAGACGCGGAGGCGTACCGGTCTTTAACCTGACAACCCGAAAACCCAGTCGACGCAATGATTCTCCCAACATCTGCGCGGGAGGTTCGCCGCTGCGTCCAGCGGGAATTTGCTGTTCACCGCAGTGGATGAGTCCGTTGAGAAACGTTCCGGTGGTGATGACGACCGCGTCGGCAGAGATACGGCGGCCATCGCGGAGGACAATGCCCGTACAAAGTGGACGGTGGTCGGTGGGCAGTGGACGGTCATCCATCGCGACGGGCGCAGCATCGCTCGACTCCAGAATTAAGTCGGCGACTTCGGCCTGCTTAATCTTCAGGTTGGGCTGGGACTCGAGCACTTCTTTCATCTTCAGGCGGTAAGCCTGCTTGTCGCACTGGGCGCGCGGTGACCAGACGGCTGGCCCGCGTGAGGTATTCAGCAAGCGGAACTGGATGCCGACCGCGTCGGTAATTTCGCCCATGATGCCGCCGAGGGCGTCCACTTCGCGGACGAGGTGGCCCTTGGCGATTCCGCCCACGGCGGGGTTGCAGGACATTTGCGCGATCAGGTCGACGTTCAGAGTAAACAGGGCAGTCTTCAGGCCCATGCGCGCAGCGGCCATGGCGGCCTCGCAGCCGGCGTGTCCAGCGCCGACAACAGCAACGTCGAAGTGTTCGGTGAACGGCATACAGGAGATCAGCTCCCCTACTTGGCGGCTTCCTTCGATTTTAGCAATGGAAGCGCTGGATGCGGGCTGGGCTACTATATTAGTTATTGCGGAGGTGCCGATGCGCCGGGCTCTCTTCCTTTCCGTCATTCTCTTTCTCGCTGCAGGATGTTTTGCCCAGGACAGCGCCCGTGGCCCCTCCACGCGCGCCGAGCGCGATCGTGCTCTCAAAGTCACGCATGAGCTGGAGGCCGATCCTCTCGCGCCGCAACTGACGGGAGATCGCAACTGGCTGATCCAGTGGATCCAGGACGTTCCCGACATCAGTGTGAGCATCTGTATCGATCCGGCTTCCGCCACCTCACGTTATCGTTACGGCCGCGAGCTGCTGATGCAGAAGACATTTGCGAGTGCAGCCTACATCATCCAGAACTCGGCGCGTTCCCGTGATGATCTCTCGGTCGAGGCTGCCGGAGTTGAGGGAGCTCTGAGGGCGTATGAAGCGATCGTGAAAAAGGATCCGCAGGCGCGTTCGGCGTATTGGGATCGCTTGTTGAAGAAGCGCTCCAATGGTACGCTTCGCGACTATATCGCCAACTACATGGAGACGGCGTGCGGTTCGACGCAGACGCAAACCTAGCCGGCAAGCGGACAAACATCCTGATGATATTGCTTTTGCTGTGCTGCCTGACAGGCAGCTTACATGCGCAGGACCTCGCGTCTCTGAAGGCCAAAGCCGACGCGGGCGACGTCAATGCACAACTCGAAGTGGCAAAAGCTTACGAGTCTGGACGAGGAACGAACTCGGATCAGTATGAGGCGGCCGCATGGTACGAGAAAGCGGCCGAACAAGGAAATGCCGAGGCGCAAAACATTCTGGGAGTGAAGTATCGTCTGGGAGAAGGGGTTCCGAAGGACCTCGAAATCGCGGTGAAGTGGTATCGCACGTCCGCCAAGAATGGCAATGCCGAGGCGATGTTTAATCTTGGCACGGCCTACTACAACGGTGATGGCATTCCAATCGACGATGTACGCTCTTTGGCCTGGTTCGAGCTGGCTGGCGAGTTCGGATCGAAGGCGGCTCCCGATGCGGTCCAAAGGGCTGTGACCGAACTCAAGGCATCCCAGATAACGGATGCGTTACAAAAGGCGGCGGACATGATGGCCATGGGGGATGGCGTGCCGCTGCGTCCGGAGAGCGCGGTAAAGCTGCTGAATCAGGCGATCACCATGGGCAGCAAGGGAGCGATCCTTCGAATGGCGAACCTCTACATCAACGGCAAGGGGGTAGAGCGCGATTATGCGACGGCACTCAAGTATTGCCAGGACGGCGCGAATCAAAATCTTGCTCCTGCAATGACCTGCCTGGGCCGTTTCTATCAAACCGGATCGGGGGTCCCTGCCGATACGGCAAAAGCGCTGGAGTGGTATCACAAGGCCGCTGAGTGTGGCGAAGCTGAGAGTATGGTGCGCCTGGCAAAGCTCTACCAGGACGGCGGTGCTGGACTGGTGGACAAGTCTCAAGCTTACATCTACTACCTTTTAGCGCAGATTCGAATTCCCGACGCGAGGACTGCGGCGGCTTCAATCAAGACCCAACTCACTCAGAAAGAGGTCGATCGCTGTGAGAAGAAAGCTCGCGAGATGTATGCCAAGATCGTATCCCGGAAGAATTGTGAATTCTGAAAACCTGTTTACATATCTACAACTAGCGCAAATGCCGCCGCAGCTTTTATATTCGACGCACCCAATTTCTGTGAGGTGAGGATGCAGTTAGAGACTTTCTGGCAAGAGCTTGAGTCCCGTATTGCGAAGTACGATCTGCTTTGTCATCCCTTTTACCAGGCTTGGAGCGCGGGCACGTTAACGCGCGAAGATCTGCGCGAGTACTCCGGCAATTATTACCAACATGTCGCGGCCTTCCCAACGTACCTGGCCGGCTTGTATTCGCGTCTCGACGAAGGTGATCTGCGCCGTGCGGTAGTTTCAAACCTGGCCGATGAAGAAGGCCTGGACGGCAATCCCTCAAACCGTCCGCATAGCGAGTTGTGGCTCGATTTCGCGGAAGGCATGGGCGCCAACCGTGAGGAGGCGCGCCACACTCAACCCATCAATGAAGTTGCTGGATTGATTGCGCACTTCAAACGGGTTGGGCAGGAGAGTTCTGCGGCCGAGGCGCTCGCGGCGTTTTATGTCTACGAGTCGCAGGTGCCGCGGGTGGCGAAAGAAAAAGCTCGTGGGTTGCGTGAGATGTATGACGCAGACGCCAAGACGTGCGGCTACTTCACTCTGCATTCCATCGCTGACGTTTACCATTCCAAGGTGTGGCGCGAGCAGTTAAGCCGGTTGGTCGCCAATGACGACGCTGCGCAAGTGAAGGCTTTGGCAACCGCGGAAAATACGGCTCGGTGCCTATGGCGTGCTCTGGATGGGATTGAACGTGTTCGGCAACAGCGCGCAGCAGCGTAGTTCTGGAGTCTACAAGGTTCACACTTCGAGCGCGGACGATGGCGTCCGCGCTACATTTATTTATGGCGAAAACAGTTCCGTTAGGTACGCGAGCTGAGTTCTCGGAAACCGTCGAGCACAAGCACACCATTCAGGCTCACTTTGCGCAGCTGCTGCCCATCTATTCCACACCAGACATGATTCGGCTCATGGAGACGGCAGGCTTCATCGCCCTTCAGCCCTTTGCCGAGGGCGACGAGATCACCGTGGGCACAAAGATCGAAGTCGAGCATCGCGCCGCAACTCCGATCGGCAGCAAAGTGACGGCGGAGGCAGTCGTCGAGTCGTTCGACGGACGCTTCTACACCATGCGTGTGCGCGCGTGGGATGAGCGGCATGAAATCGGTCGAGGGATTATTGGCAGAGCGTTCGTGAGCGTGGGGAAGATGGCGGTGAAAGTCGGAAAGTCAGATTGAAAATTTCGGATTGAGGAATCGGACGAAAAACTGTCGTTCGAGGAAATCTGGAATAGCAAATCGGCAAGCTTCAACTCAGTGTCCGCTGTGATACGGGTGGCCCTTCAATATCGTAAACGCCCGGTAGATTTGCTCCGTCAACACCACCAGCGCTAGTTCGTGAGGCAGTGTCATTTTCCCCATCGATAACTGGTATTGCGATGCCTTGATCGCCTCTTCCCTGAAGCCGTCGGCACCGCCGATCGCGAAGAGCATTACCTGCGTTCCGCGGTCTTGATGTTTGCCGATAAAGTCCGCGAGTTCTTCCGATGACAATTGTTTCCCGCGCGAGTCGAGGGCAACAAAGAACGGTCGCGGCGTGACTTTGTCGATCCACTTCACCAGAGATTCTTCGGTCGAAAATTCCTGGGTTTCGATCTGGATATAGCGAGAGATTCGCTTGGTGTATTCCTCGCGCAGAGACTGAATCGCGGGATCCTTGGTGCGGCCGATCCATGCGAGTTTCAGTTTCATCGCGAAGAGTGTAGCAGCAACTCGGGAATCGAGATTTCTGCGGATCGGCGCCAAGCGCCGAACTTAACGATGGTGTTTGTGATGCTTCTTGGGGGCCGGGTTCTCCTTTGCGGGCGGCGTCGGCGCCTGTGGCTGAATCTCTGGTGGGGGCTCCGTCAGCAGTTTCTTCAGGAAGCCTTTTGGCAGATCAGCAGTGACCAGTGCTTTGGGTCCGTCCTGCTCGACCTTGATGCTGTCGAAGAAACCCTTAACGTCCGGATCGGGCCCACCGGCGTTTAACTCCAGCGTTCGGAAGATCGCCAGGAACGCGCTGAGCTGATCGGTGATACGCCGCGCCGCATCGTCGCTGGTAGTCAGCGCCTGCACTTTGAGGTCGATGGACCCGAGATAGCGGATCGATCCCACCATTACGGTATCGGGCGGAAAGAAAAGATCGAATCCGCCGGGCAAAACGATGGCCTTGTTTTGGCTCGCGCCGTGCGCAATGTCGGCAATCGCCCACGCCAAAGTGCCGAATGGTAACCGGCTGTAATGCTCGCGAACGAGCGTTGGGCCGCCGAACGGCAGCGCCAGCTTGCTGTAGCGGTCGACGATGCCGCGAATGTTAGCGGGGTCATCGGTATTCGAGACCGCGACCAGTTCCGGGCTCAACAGGCATACTCGAACGATGCGATTCTCGCGCGGAATATTGAAGACCTCGCGGTCGTGATAAGTCTCGACGTTGCGGGCGTATTTCGTCAGGAAATCGCGGGCGCGTTGTCCGTCATAGCGAGCTGCAATCAGTTCTGAATAGCGGTTTTCCGACGACTGGCTCGGGGTGCCGGCTGGCGTATGTACGGCGATTGCAACTTCATCGAGGTCGCGTTCAAACTGGAAGCCCGTCTGCTTGACGAAATCGTCGTATTCGGGATCCAGTTGCACCGGAGGCATTTTGTCCAGCAGTCCGGCGCGTCGCAAAGGCTTCAGATTCAGGTAGATGTAGGCCTGCGCCTCGGGCAGCAGACGTACCGGCTCCGGAGGAGCGTTCTTCCTGATAAGAATGATGACCGCGACGGCGACCACTACGGCGAGAATCGCCAGGGGGATGGTAAGTTTACGCCTGCTCATTAATTATGTGACAGGGTAGCCCACGCGCCGATTTTTGGATAGAATCTTCAGTGAAGTAACTTCTAGCGATTTCCGTCTTCGACACACTTCCTTAACTTTCCCTTCGCGAGATTCGTACGAACGTTGGAAGAGTCAGGTTTCAGAAGCGATTCGAGCGGCGAATGCAGGAGTGTCTCATGGCATCCGCTTGCACGCGGAATGCCGTTGTGGTAACTTTTATACTTTGTCCCGTGCGGCGGGAAGATTCTGGAAACCCTCGACTTAGGTTTGGGGAATCCGACAGGCTGGCGTAGCTCAGCTGGTAGAGCATCTGATTTGTAATCAGAGGGTCGGGGGTTCAAATCCCTTCGCCAGCTCCAGGTTGTGAAGCTTATATGTCGTGCGCCTTAGGCGCAGTCACTTAGCAGCGTTTCGTGTAGCTCCTCAGAGATTACCTCCAAAGGACGCTTCCGCTCGACGAACAATCGCGTGCGGAAGTTTGTTTGCGCGAATCGTGAACCAGGTACGCCGCACAATCGAGCCGTGGTAGGTGTGAGACGCAATCATGTTCGATGCGGCGGCGGGACAAAGGCGAAGTAAAACTCGGCGTTTTTTTGGAATGTGCACAGGTGGCCGAGCGGTTAATGGCAGCAGGCTGTAAACCTGCCGCTCCTTGGAGCTACGGAGGTTCGAATCCTCCCCTGTGCACCAGGTTTTGAGTTAAGAAGTGCTGGTGGTCTGTGTCGAAATTTTCAGTCGCCATGGCGATGTTTGCGTTGCTGGAGTTGCTGTCGTGGCGAACCCTGAGCGATCCGAAGATTCGAGTCGTGGCAATGCTCATCATCGGATTATTTGCGGTACGGACCTGGGTACATCACCGGCGCGAGTTGCTGGCGAGCACAAGCGGTGAAGCGGAACACGGGAAAGAGAAAGTAACGGAAGGGCGGGAGTAACTCAGTGGTAGAGTCACAGCCTTCCAAGCTGTTGGTCGCGGGTTCGATTCCCGTCTCCCGCTCCAGGATTTAGCGGTACCAAGCCGATGTAGCTCAGTTGGTAGAGCACTCCCTTGGTAAGGGAGAGGTCACCAGTTCAATCCTGGTCATCGGCTCCAGAATTTATAGCTATGAAAGCAATCTTCGAACAGGCCGGCATCAAGATCGAAAAAGAGCAGGAATTCCAGGCGCTCAGGCAATCAATCGAGCGCGTGTTGGGTTCGGCTCTTATCGGAAAATTTTTTGGCAAGCTGGGCAAGAAGAGCGTTCGCATCCGCGAGTTCGAAAAAGTTCTCGATCTTAAGTTGATGGAAGCGGTCGACGAGACGTTGGCGAAATCGGGGCACACGGCGAAGCAGCTATACACGGCGCTGCCGGTCACCGATCAAGGCCAGATTCGCGAGTTGTACCTGACGAAGATCGAAGAAGTCAGTCCGGAACTCCGGCAGAAATTTCACAAGCTGTACAGCTACTACTGAGGCACGGCAATTATGGCGAAAGAGAAATTTGACCGCAGCAAACCGCACGTAAACGTAGGGACGATCGGGCACATCGATCATGGCAAGACGACGTTGACGGCGGCGATCACCAAGGTGTTGGGCAAGAACAACCCGAA
>Ga0335085_10000632_pt1 | contig 93616 bp, 127 predicted proteins | sample Lox_Sample_45_FD_206712 | JGI IMG/M metagenome (GOLD analysis project Ga0335085, IMG submission 206712) | Soil microbial communities from Loxahatchee National Wildlife Refuge, Florida, United States - Lox_Sample_4.5 | ecosystem: Environmental > Terrestrial > Soil > Wetlands | place: USA...
TGCTGAAGCCGATCGCCCTGCCGCGCGCGACCTTATCACTCGCAATGCTGCGGCGCAATCCCATCTGACCTCGCGTGAGACTGTCTATCGCGCGTTTGTGGACAATGATCCGGTGAAGCTGCAACAGGCTGCGGCTGGGGCGGCAGGTAGCCAGAATCCTCCGGTCGTAGCAGCCCAGCCCAATCCTGCCAATCCCGCTAATCCCCCCGCCTCTCCTCTCAGCGTCTCCCTCGATCAAGTCTCCGCCCTCTTCAACGAGAAGGTGAAGTCTGTCTATACCTCTCCTGAATTCACCGCCGCCGTCGAGACCCTCGCTGAGAAGAAGGCTCAGGCCAAATTCGAGGCCGAGCGCGCTAACGTGATCGGAGCCGGTGCTGAAATCTCTGATACCATCTCCTCCATCCGCGAGAACCACCTGCGCGAGTTCAACGAGCCGTTGGATTCGGCCAAGTTCCGCGAGTACTACGCGGCAGAAGGCCCGAAGCATGGCAACCGTCTGCTCGACACCTACAATGCCTATGTCTCGGAGAAGCGCACTGAGAAGAAAATCGCCGACGGGATTGCTGCCGGACTCGCCGCGCAAGCCACCGCCTCCGTCCCCGGTTCCGCGGTTCCCGGCGTTGGCAACCCTCTGGCCCCCAACTTCGTGGACCACAACATGAAGGTGATCTCCCCGGCTGGAACGGCCGCGCCCTCGGCCGACGCCGACAAAGCCGCGCAGGCCTTCGCGCAGATGCGGCAGGGATGGACGCAGTAGCCGTCTGATCCTGAGCTAGGAATGAACTGGGGGACCGGAGACGTCCCCCAGTTTTTTGTCTGCGTCTGTTGTGCAGGATGGACCAAACGACGCTCTCGAACAAGCCCTCACAGTATCCAAAATGCCGAAGCAGGGGATGGGATTATTCCGTTCATCAATCCGATCCGCTGTTGCAGGTTGAAGCAGCAACCTGCCCTACCCATCCCCTCCCTCCACCCTCCCCCATCTTGACCTCCTCCCCGCGGAAACTTTACATACCGAAATTCTTGTGATTGACTTTCTTCGAGTCGGGTGGTAATTCCCGAAACCTGAAGGAGGGCATACTTCATGCCGCCAAGTGGTAATCAGACAATCTACAACGATTTGACTTCTTTCACCTACCAGTGGATCGTGCCGCGGGTGCAGGATGTTTACTTCAAGGTCTCGACGATCTTCCCGATCCTGTTCCGGCCCGACAACTTCAAGACCTTCTCGGGCTTCCAGATCCAAGTGCCGATCCAGTACGCTCCTCTCAAGGGCGGGCCTACTGTGGACGGCGGCGTGTTCGACATCTCCTCGTTCGAGACCGACACGGCGATGATCTTCGTGCCCAAGGAGTACTACACCAACGTTACCCTCTCCAGACAGCGGATTGCCCTCAACCAAGGCAGCCAAGCCGCGATGTCCTATGTGCAGGTGAAGGTGACCAATCTCTACCAGTCGATGATGCAGTATCTCGCGCAGGACACCTTCCGCGACGGACAGGGAACGGTCTCGGGCTTGAACGCGCTGGACGGCCTGCTGGCCGCCAACGATTCCGGCGCCAACTACCCTCAGTACGGCCAACTGGCCCGCGCCGCGATCGGCACCGGCGCCAACGCCGGAATCGCCGGTTACTACCAGTCCTTGAACACGCCCCTCTCCACTCAGATTCTCCAGTTCGCCTTCGGCGCGGCTTCCTTCGGCAACACCCAGCCGAACCTGGCCTTCATGACGCAGCCGATCTGGGACACGATGTGGCTGAGGATGTTCCCGGCACAGCGCGTGATGGACGACGACCCAGGCGTGATCTCCTTCGGCGCGACCTCGCTGAAGTTCTATGGGAATAAGCGGCTGTTGGTTGACCAGTATGTTCCGACCGGCGACGTTTTCCTGAACCGTGACGAGTTCCTCCAGTGCTACGTGACCGAGGACAAGCTCTTCCAGTTCGGGTTCACCGGATTCAAGGAACTGCCTGACTCTCTCGACGGTGCCGGCCAAACCGTGTTCCTTGGCGACATCGTTAACGCCCAGCCTCGTGTCTCGGGCGTCCTTGTCAACGTGCAGAACACATAACGCGCGCTGACGTAAACCGGGGCCGCACAGCATGCCTGACGGCCCTCCGCAACGTAACAGGTTTGCCCCCACCATATCGGGGCCAGCAGGAAGGTCAGCAGGAGCTTCCTGAACGGAGGAAACTCAGATGTACGGTCCTTATGCCCGTTTTGCCAATCCAACCACCCAGCTCGACTCCACGGCCAAGAATCCTCTCGGCCTCGTCTATTCGCCGCCTTGGGGAACCTACTCCAATGTGTCCGGGGTTTCCAGCCCGGTCTTCTCGACCACTGCCAGTGCTTCTACCGCTGGCTACGGTGCGCCAGGCATCTTCAAGTATGTCTATTTCTACGACGCTTCAGCCCTGACCGGCACGGCGCAGTCCGCGCCAGCTCCGGTCTACTGGATCGACGAGTCGTTTACCACCGTCACCTCAAACGCGGCCGATGCTTATTTCACGACCAATGGTAACTGCGTGGCCGGCTACTGGATGCCGAACACTACAGCCCTCGGTTCCTCTTACACCGCGGCTCAGTGGTATGCGCAGTTCGTTCAGTCTTATGGCTGGATTCAGGTCGGCGGATTCCTCTCCCAAGCCTACGTGTCCACGGTGACCGCTGCAGCCTTGGGTAATCCGATCTACGGCGCAAATACCGGCTCATGGGCTTCCATTGTCGCTGCTGCTTCGACGGCAAGTTCGGCTGGTGTCTCGCGATACCTAGGCGTTCAGTGGTCTGCCGCCACTGCTACCAACTACTTCGACGTGCTAGTCAATGGCGACGCGATGTTCTGGGGCAGCTAAGATCCACGGACTCGAATCTTCAGGAAGGAGACTTAGAAAATGTCGATTACGTGGACTGAAAATGCCGATTCTCGTGCCGTGCTGGCGCCGTCGGTCATCATGCAGCAGAACAAGGCCTCGTTCGGCGCGTCGGATTACGTCAATGGTGGCTATGCTGTCTATCCCTCGGCCTTCGGGCTGTCGTCTATCCGCGCGCTGATCCCGGTTGCATTCAGCGCGTCGGGAGCGGGAAATCCGGGCGGATATGTGTGGGAGGCTATTGCACCTGCCACCGCCGGGCCAGCCGCGACGTACCCGTGGTATCTGAGGGCGTTCCAGCAGACTTCTGCAACCGGACCGCTGGTCGAGCCAGCCACCTCCGCGTCGTGTAACTTCAACGGCGGGACGATGGATTGGATGGCTATCGGCTACTGATGGCAGAATTTGTAGTGTGATTGTTTGTTGCCGCCGTTGCTCGCTGCCCGTTGCCTTGCTGGTTGTTTGGCCTGCCCGCTGTCTTGCCGCTTCGCTTGTGACTCCTTGGGGGAGTGCGGGGCAGGACGGCGGGCTTTTTCTTGAGGTGGATTGATGAGTTCTTGGTCTAACGCGCCGATAGCAAACGCAGCCAACCAGGTTCTTCCCACGCCGGGCGTGAACCCGTGGCGCAACCAGATGAACTTCGCGCAGATGGTGGGCGCGATCTCCAGCGAGAATCCCGACATCGACCCCAGCGACGTTCAGGTTCAGATCAACTCGATCGTCCGCGACATCTATGACCGGCGAACTTGGTCCGGCCTGTTCATTCGTGGCCAGATCGCTACCACCGGCTTCACCGTTGGCGGCTCGGTCAACGTTACGCAAGGCTCGAACCTCATTCAAGGAGTCGGTACCTCGTGGACCCCTGCCGTCGTCGGCCAGCAGTTCCGCCTCGGCTACAACACTCCTCCCTACAACATCACCGCCGTTGATCCCTTCGCGCAAGTTCTCACCATCGAGATGCCGTGGGCCTCGAACAGTTACTCGACGGCTGGCTACTACATCGCACAGTATTATTACACGCTGGGGTCGAACATCAAGTACGTGCACACCGCCAAGAACATGCTGATGGCGTGGCGGCTGCGGCTGGACTACACGCAGCAGACTCTGGACTCCCGCGACCCGTGGCGCGCAACCGTGTTCACGCCTACCGCCCTCGTGCAGATGCCGCCTGACCCCAACGGGAATTACCAAGTGGAGCTGTGGCCTGTACCTTCCATTGTTCAAGCCCTCCCATGGATTGCCTACTGTCAGCCTCCCAATCTTGTGAACGACCCTGACGCGCTGCCCCCTGCTATTCGCGCTGACATCGTAGTGGACTTCGGGCGCGCATGGGCCAAGACCTACAAAGGGCCGAAGTGGAACAAGTACTACGACAAGCCGGAGGCAGACCGGTTACGACAGGAGGCGGAGTACAAATTGCTGTACATGGCCAAGGCTGATGAAGATCTCTACCGCCAATCGATCCTTTTCCGCAACGAGGATATTCGCGTGGCCCCAGACCTGCTCTCCGGCTACCGCAACGCGATCTGGGATTTCAATCACGGCGTTCCGGCCGGGGAAGGCAATTCGGAATGGTCTTGGTAGCTTGGCTCTCAGAAAGGACAGTACGATGCGCTCTACATCCATGAAGCACGAAGAGGCGCGGGAAACTCCGCGTCAGGAAGCTCGTTATCATTCGCCAGCCTTCTTGCGTAAGGCGGCTCGCCTGGCCGAGGGCAAGCGCAGGGGCAAGCGAGCCAGCGCGAGGGGAGCAAGCGCGAGGGGAGCCAGCATGCGTACCTCTCGGCGCCGGAGCCGCGGATGATCTGCACCTGTGGGCACGACTCGCCGTCTTACTCAGTCAGGCTGTCTCCCGCTGGTCCGCGAACGGTCTGCCGGCACTGTACGTCGTCGCATCCGCGCGCGTCTGTGACCAATCCGTTTGCCACGCTGAAGCTCGATCACGCTCACGACGAACTAGGCAACCCGGTAGAAGTCTCCTCCCTGCGCCAGCTCCAACAAGCCGAGAAACGCTACAAGTTCAAAAGTCTTGTGGCCAACGAGCGCGAGGCCGATTTCGACAAGCCGCCGCAGCATCGGCAGAAAGACCTGTTCGAGGCCACCAGCGAGGCGGGCGGATGGCTCTACCCAGAGGTGGCCGAGTCGATGATCCAAGAATTGCGCGAGGCCGGGGAGATTTAACCCTCTAGTCCCTAGCCTTACCGCTTGACCTCGTATAAACTGCCCCCCGACGGAGGTTCCTTATGGCCGAGATGTTTCGCAAGTGCGTTGACCAGAATGGCGTCGAGATTAGCGGCAACTCTCATCCTGTGACCGATTACGGCCACTCCGCCAATGAGCAACGTCCGTCGCAACCGCACTGGATGGCTGGCTATGACGGATTCGGCGGTTACACGGAACCACCTGCCGAGACCATCGTCCACAAGACCAAGGACCGCGTGATTGGGGGACAGAGAAGTCGGGCCGGTGCCATGATTTTCGAGGGCGACCTTCTTCCCCGCTCAGAGCGCGTCCCTCGCGAGGAAGCGGGGCGACCCATTGAGAAGCACGACCCGTCCTGCTGGTGCGATCTGTGTCATCCACCGCAGCCGCCCACAGAGCCAGTCAAAGCATACCGGAGGTAAGGAAGGCAAGGAGGTAGTAGATGTCTCTTCGCGGATTCGGAAACCAAACTCTCACAGGCTCGCCGCAGCCGCTGATCGGCTCGCAACTTCAGTCTGCTGTCACTCCCTCTCCTGACTTCTATACCGGCCGGCTCGATCCCGGTTCCCAGTCCTCCTCCTCTCTGCTCTCCGTCTATGCTCCTTCCCTCTTCCGTCAGGGCGATCACGTCATGGTGGGAGCGTCCAACTCCTTCAACCAAGGCTCCACTACCTCGGTCGATGGCGGCACGGTCCAAGCCGTCAACGCCTCGGCCTCGAACATCCTCGTCACCGGCTTGATGCGCAGGCACTCCGCTGGGGAGTGGGTGATCCTGGCCGTCCCTGTCTCTCAAGCCCTGATCCAGGTTCCTAGTGGGAACTCGGGCGCGCAGGTTTACTTGGGAGAGGACGCGACGGTAGCGTCTACCTCCCAGACCCTGATCGCAGCAATTCCGAAAAACACCGTCCAGCCGCCCTTCAGCGTCCCGACATCGGCGGGCGGAACCTTCAACACCTTCGAGTCGCAGAAGATGTGGGTGCAGGGAACAGCAAGCGACACGTACCTGCCCAGCCTGTTCATACCATAGGATTCGCGCGGCAATGGCTCTGACCTCGACAATCGCGGAGATGGCTCCAGCCGTAGGTGAGCGGTTGCAAGATCCTACGTTTGTTTTCTGGAATCAGACATACGAGGTGAACGCGGCCTTGGCCGAGGCCATCTCTGAGCTTCTCCTTATCGTCGGTAGACCGACCGCGATCTTCAATCAGCCTGTCACCATCCAGCCCAACGTCGTCTGGCAGCAGATGCCTTCTGGCCTTCTCGCGGTCACTGACATCTACCTCTCCGGCAAACGGCTGGCCAAGACCACCCTGCGCTCGCTCGACAATCTCTGCGCTTCCTGGTCGTCGTCATGGGAATCAGACCGTGCCGCACAGCCGGCGCGCTGGGCTCCCGTTGGCCTGTCGATGTTCGTTGTTCATCCCGCGCCACTGGCGCCGGTGCAGGCGAGCGTGACTGGGATCGCTTACCCGCTGACGGATAGCTGGCCACCGAACGGGACGGAGACGAGTCCATTCCACAAGGAAGTGGATCAAGCCTTAGAAATGTTTGCAGCTAGTTATTGCAGGGTTAAAGAGGTCGGACAGGATTTCCAAGAAGGGCTTGCGCTCTATACACAATTTCTTGAAATCGGTCAGCGTCTCTCCGCCATTGAGGACCGTCGCGATTCCCTTGCATGGACCCGCTCTCTCGGCGCTCCGACCGCGCCCTCCCAAGTCTCTCATCGATAATCCCTTTACACGCTCCCCTGTAAGTCGTATCCTTCTTAGGCAGGAGAACCTGTGCCCATGCTAACCGACACTGCCCCCTCCCCCGCCTCGGAATCGACCACAAATCCTGACCCTGCCGTGATCGAAGCTGCCGAAGCCGTTGCTGAAGAAGCCACCGAAATCGTCGCCGAGGCCACCGGCGAGGCCGCCGAAGCCACCACTGAAAAAACCTTTGACCGTAAAGCCTACTGGACCCCGGAGCGACGAGCGGCCCTGTCCGAGAAGATGAAGCGGAAACACGAGCCTTCAGCCTTCGCCTTGACTGACGAACATGAGTTCCCGACCTCGCCATCGCCCCCTCCGCCTGTGGACCTCCAACATAACCGGGGAATCCTCAGCACGGTACCTGCTCCAGACAACCTCATTGCCGCGCCTCCCCCCCCTCCCGGCACACCCTCCTCTCCCTACCGCCGTTGTCCCTGCCTTGCCGTCCTCCCCGGCCGCGTCTGCACCTTCTGCTACGGGACCAAGTGGACGAAGCTCTGTCCCAAATGCTCGGGGGAAGGCCGGATCAATCTTGTCGTGCGCAAGGGAGCGGAGCGGTCGATGCCCTGCGGGAATTGTGGTGGGAGAGGAACCCTGCCAGCCAACACGGCGGAGATCACGGAAGCTGCCCGGCTGGCGGAGGAGTTCGCTGCGGGGCCGGAGGGCCAGGCCGCGCTTGCTGCCGCTGCCGTTGATGACCTGCCTGACTTCCGCCGCGCTGTCAGGCTACCGGGAATCGGCGTCACTGCCACCAAGCGAGGAGGGACGCTGGCCGCGAAACGGCGAGAACAGGAGCGATACGCGAAGCGCAGGCAGGCGCGCGCGAAGGCCAAGGCGAAGGCTGGAGCAACAAATTAGCAGACTTACCGCTGAATCGCTGCTATCCTGTCCCGCGAGATGCCACTTGGACTGAGAACGGTAGCGGACCTCAGTTGCGAAATTGGCTTGCACCTCCTAGAGCCATTCGTAAACCAAACCCTTGCCTCCTCCGTCAGTTCTGGCAGCGCGGTTACAATCGTCCTCAACCCCACTACCCCTCTCCCCGCTACCTCCTATCTCTATCCCGGCGCGCAGGTCGTCATAGGCTGGCAGACCAGTCCGTCCGACGCCGAGGTGGTTACTGTTCTGACCGTGGCTGCCGACGGCGTGACCTTCACGGCGAACCTGGTCAACGATCATGCTGCAGGAGAGACGGTCTTCGGCGCCACGTTTCCTACCCAAGCCTTAACCGACCCCATTTTCACCCAATCCGAGATCGTTGGCTACATCGCTCAGGCCCAGAACGAGTTCCTGACCAAAGTCCCACTGATCCTCCAGCTATTCCCCAACCTCGAAGTCCTGATCGGCCAGTCCAACCAGACCCTCCCCGCGACCGCGATCGAGCTGGAGCGCGTGGCTGTGCAGTCCAACCCGGCCGCGACCCAGTTCGCTATCTCGTCTATCACGCGCAGCGGAGGTACGGTCACCTGCCTACTGACCAGTTCCGTCAATTCCGACCAATGGACCGCAGACCTCCCTATCCAAGTCTTCGACGTGACTGACTCCACGTTCAACTCCACCGCGAACTCGACCTTCCTGCTCGCCTCGGTCTCGTCGGATGGCTTGACGCTGACCTGGCCGCAGGCAGTAGCGGATTCCTCCAGCAGCGGCGGCGTGGTCTCCCGGCCTATTCTGACCCGGCTGTACGAGTCTGCGCAGGAGCAGATCGCGCTGAACCAGCCGTGGGGATTAACCAGTCCGGTACCGACGAACTGGTGGGAAGATCGTTCAGGAATTTACGGATGGGGCGTCTCGCCAGTACCACAAAGCAATAACTGGATGGAGTTGCTGGCGAGCGTCAGGGCGAGCGAGAGCCTGACCCTGCTGTCGGGATTCCTTGTGCCGGATGTGTTCGTGTACGCGATCAAATGGCGCGCGCTGGCCTACTGCTGGGCGAAGAATGGCGTCCAACGCAGCCCGACGATGGAGAAGTTCGCCAAGGGTAAATTCGACTTCTACTGCCTCCTCGCTGATCGCTTCCTGCGCAACACGATCCAGAAAGTCGGTCAAGCCGGTGCCGCTGCGGGAGGGAACTTCTGATGCCCGCCCTCGCCTCCAACCCGCTCCCGATCCAGTTCACCCCCTTTACCAAAAAGCACTTTGAGACGGACGCCGGGATAGCATTTGTTAACCAGACCTTGAGCCAGTTGACGACTACCATTAACGCCCTCCTCGGCTCTGGCGGCCCGACCCTACTCCCCTCCGGCATCGACGTCCAAGGCGCGAAGGTCACTGGCTTGGCAGCGCCAGAAAGCGAATCAGATGCCGTCTCCCTTAGTCACGCGCAGGGGAACTACTCCGCGCCTGCCGTGGCCCCGCAACTGGACCTCGGCGGCAAGAACACCCTCAAAGGGCTGGCGGCGGTTTACTCTGTGGTGCAGCCGGGGATTGGGACATCGACTACGCTGACCCTGGCGAAACTCACTGGGGGCGGCAGCAGCGGATCGATCACGATCAAGAACGGCGTGGTGACAGCTTTCACGCCGCCGAGCTAGGGAGGAACAGATGGCCGAGCAGAAGCAATATGAATCCAAGCCGTTCCTGCTTATTTGAACCGGGAGGCTTGTTGGAAAAAGTAGGCGAGTAGGTCTTGTAGGCCAAGTGCCTTGAATGAATCTACTACGGCTTGGTATTTGGAAGCATTTTCAGGAAAGTTCAATCTAGAAAACTCTCTAAAGTGCAGGACAGTAACAATGTCTCTAACTATGGCTGCGGTCTCCTTTTCCTTATATCTGCCAAGGAACATCTTCTTTCCGTCAACACAAATCTGTGCTTTCCACTTTCTAGTCAGTGTTTTACCTTTTTTGGATAGTATCCATCTATCATTGTTGCGTAGCTGCGATACACCAATGAACCCCGAAGTGCTATCCTTTCGCAATCCTCTATTTCTGGAATTTTCCTTGGCGTTTGCAAACCTCAGATTGCTCATGCAGTTGTTGAGTCCATTGCCATCGATGTGATCGACTTGGCGAGTCTCAGTACCCATCAGGAACTGGTGAAGTGTGATGTGGCTTTGCCCTGTCTTGGAATATGGTCTATAGCTACCAGATGCCGCGTAGAACCCGCACTTTGTATTGTTTTTTACTGCGTACCAGTTTAGAGCGATCGCTTCTGCATATCGGGACTTGTCTACAACAGTGACTTGGTTTTGGGTAAGAGCGATAAGACGAATATCTGGATCGTCTGGCTGAACTATTGCGGGTCGAAGAACTGCTCTCGTAGTCACCACTCGTCGAACTGGCCTTGGTAGTCTTTTGTGGCAATCAAGGCAATGTAGCGCGTGTGGGCTTTTGCGGTTGTGACACGCAGGGCAATAAGAAATTTCACATGGATATGCATGAGTTGTATACTTGCGTTGCGGCTGGGCTGTCTGTTCTCGCAGACTGCTCATCGGTCACCTCCGATGGGCGCGGGTCTGGCCGCGCTTCCTTTTATTCTATACCTACCGTTGGACTTGCGCTAGACTGTTGCCGATTCATGCAGGATGGAGGCGAGAGTGGCTGAGAACAAGAATTACGAGTCTAAGCCATTTGTTTATAGTTCTAGGGGATTGGGTGCCCGCTGGGAGGTTGATAGAGTTCCGGAGGGATATTATTTACAGAATCTGAATTGTTTTGAGCGCAGCGAGAATTCCCTCAGCAGTCGGTATGGAACTTCTATCATTGATCGCGATCCGTATGGTACGCCAAACCCCCAAAATTACTTTTTCTCGGCAGAGGTAACATCTCTTGCACGACTTGTATACCAGTCGAACTCGTTCCGCTATGCTGGTCTTGCCGATGGCACGTTGTGGCGGCGTACAGGGGATGCTCAAGGGCCGTACACGCAAATTTATTCAGGACTCTCTGGTAATTCTTTTGAAACAATTGTGTCTAGTTGTTATGAGACATCTCAGGCGTTTATTTTTATAGCTGATGCTCTAGCCTCTATTAAGGACATGGGAACCGGAACTCCGCAACTCTGGGGGATTGATCCTCCTTCCTACACTCTGAACGTTCAGCCATACGCGCCGCTGCTGACCATGATCGACTCGTTCTCAGCCTCTAACACCTATGCCACGACAGGGGTGACAAGCTGGGAGTGGGTGGACATCGAAACGCTGACTGTCAACTCTGGGCAACTCGTGACGGATTTCAGCGAGTTCTTCAGCCTTGGGTACGGCGGGGGGTCGCCATCGACGCGGTATCCGACCAGTGGAAGTCTGGGAACAGGCACAATAACCGCTGCTGCTCTTCCAGGCGAGGTGACCACAAAATACTCAAGCGCGATCAGCGGGTTCGCCTCTGTGCCTCTGAGCGCAGTGGATGAAGTCACTCTGTATGTGACGCTGGAAGGCAGCTTGTCCTTTCCCATACCCGGTGTGCCGCCCCCCTACGGATCAGGATTCATTGGATTTCAGTACAGCGTGGATGGCGGGGTCACTTGGCAACCGCCTTCAGGGGATGGCTACACTTTCGTAAGCAAGGACAACACTACTACCCAGACGCTTTCCCCGACAGTGGTCACATTCGCTGTTCAGACGTCGAATCTCAGCTTGGTGCAATTGAGATCAATGGCTATCGCGACGAACCCAGCAACAGCATTCGCTGTCAACGCTACCAGCACCATTGCTTCCGTTTATGCCGTGGTCTCTACGCAGGGCGGCACTGGGTCCGTAGCGGCGGGTATGGTCTCGCTCTTGAACAGCAACGTTCCCGTCTACGTCCCTATCGCGCAAGTGACCGCGACCAACTATGTCGGCGACCTGTACACCGCCCTGCTAGTACAGACCACCGCGCCTCACAACCTCTCTGCCTCGGACACGATGGCGATCTACGCCTCCTCGAACGATCTGGTGGACGGGTTCTACCAAGTCTCCTCCATAACTGCTTCCAACTCCTTCCTCATTCCATTTGAGTCCGCGGTCGAGATTGGAGCGACAGGAGGCTATCTTACCTACGCGACCTCGGCCAGCAACACTTACTCTTCCATTCCCAATGCCTGCGTAGTAAACAATTTCTACAGCCTTTCAATCTCGCAGATGTCGGCATGGGGATTCAATGAGTGGGTTCCACCAACCGTGACCTCCTTCCCGTTCGGCTGCTGGAGCGGCGAGGTCACTGGGGCCAGTGCGACCGGGACGGTTGGCAACACCGTTGCGCTCGACCTGAGCCTGAACGACCAAGTAACCGACAGCGACCTTATTGTTCTCACTCTCGCTGTCTCGGAGCCGCAGAACGTCGAGCAGATCCAGTTACAATTTTTTGTTGGAGATGGAACAGACAATTATTATTCCGCGTTCATTTCTCCAGCCTATTACCAAGGCTCACTGGTCGGGCAAGAGACTGCTTACGACGCAACGCAGAACCAGATTCTCGCCGATGCGCTGGGCCTGATCACCGGTCAGACTCCGGGCACCACCGCTGCCCAACTTCAGCCTACGAACATCTCTACCGGCGCTGGATCGTGGCAGGCCTGTCTAATTCCCCGCGGCAATTTCCTGCCTGTGGGACTGGCGGGCACGGCGGGCCTCGACTGGTCGAACATCACCAGTTGGCAACTGACGGTCACGACCAACGCCAATACCACTCCCTCGGCCGGAGTCACATTCTCCTGCAACGGCCTCTACCTGCAGTGGGGCTACGGACCGTCCTCCTTTGCTGGCGTGGGCTACGACTGGCGACAGACTTACTACAACGCTAACACCGGGACCGAATCGTCTCCTTCACCTGAGATGCAGTACAACCAGCAATACGGCTATCTCGCTTCCACCACCGCGCCGTTCTTCCTGCGCCAGGCTGCGCAGGTCACTGGCCAGTACTCCTCCGATCCCCAAGTCACCCATGTCCGGCTGTATCGCCGCGGGGGGATTCTGGCCTCGAACTGGTTCCAGTCAGTTCAAGCGCCGAACATAACCGGGGGCGGTCAGTTCCTCCTCAAGGATGTAATCGGGGATGCCTATCTTGAACAGGCCCAACCTCTAGCTCTGGATAACGATCCTCCGGTCACGTCGAACCTCGTTACGCCGATCCAGACTACTCTAGCGGCCGGGACCACGCTCTCCAGCCTTAGCTCGATCTACTCAACCTTCTTCCCGCAGATTGTGACCGTCACCCAGTCCGACGCCGTGTTTGTGCCGAACATGCTGGCCGAGATCGGCAACGCGAACAATCTGGAAGTGGTGGCGGTTATTGTCGGTGGGACAGGCCAGTTCACTGCCATTCTTCGTCTCGAACATAATCAGGGTGAGCCGGTCAGCGTTCAGGCTACCCCCCGCCAAGCCTGCTCCCTCTGCGCGCTCTCGAACCAGGGCGGCGTGACCCAAGTCTGGCTGGCGGGCGACCCGAACAATCCGCACTATCTCTACTACTCGAAGCCGGGCTACCCGGAGAATTTCTCTCCTGCCAATTACATTGCTGTCTCCGCGCCCGACGATCCGATTATGGCCGTCATTAACTGGCGCGGGACGATCGTGGTCGGGACGACGAAGACTTGGTACATCATCGTTGGAGGCGCGAAACCGTACCCGCAGCCAACTGGCGCCGCGCACGGAATGGCATCCTCCTCATGGACTCTGGTCGAGGGCGAGATTATCTATCTTTCCCAAGACGGTCTCCGTGCCTTCTCCGGTGCCGACGGCCAGTACATGACCCTCCCTGTCGAGTGGATGTTCCGTGCCAGCCCGGCGACGATCGTGCCCAAGCTGAATCCTGACAGCTACTCCTCGACGGTCCTTTGCCAGTACCAGAACCAAGTCTACTTCGGGTTCACCTCAGCCTCAAACTCAGTCAGCACGGGCAACGGCGCGATCTATCGTCTGCGCTTCGACTCTGAGTACAAGCGGTTCGGCCTCGATGACGTTCCCGCGACGGCGATGCTCTGGGAGCAGGATACCAACGCCTTACTAGTCGGGAAACAGATCAGTGCGACCGCTTATGCCGTCGTCCAAGACTGGGTAGGCGACTATGACGACGGCGGCTGGAACGCAGAAGGGACCGCGCTGATCCAGACTCCGATTCACCTCATCTCGCAGACTCCTTATCATGACCTCGGCAAGCCGCACTTTCCGAAGCAGTGGAACATGCTGGAGGGGGACTACAACACCGAGGGCCAGGACATCACGACAACCCTCTGGTTCAACACGGAGCCGACGACCTCGCTTGCTCTGCCCTCAGCCAACACGGGAACGCAGCGGCAGAAGGTCCAGTACCAGATCCCCTCCACCACCGCCTCCAACTCTCAAGGCGTTCAAGCCTACGCAATGTCCATCCAGCACGACATGTACGTGACCGTGGCACCGACCTTCTATCAGGAGGACATGTATGCGGTCGTGCTGGCGGATTATCGGACCTCGTGGGACACCTACTGGCAGGGCACAGAGGGCGACCTGCTCGGCATCGAGCCCAAGAACGTCTACTGCGACTACACGGCTACTGCGCAACTGGTTGTCTCGATCTTCGCCGACGGCAACGACGCGACCCCTTACTATATCGACGACTTCACGCTGATCCCGCAGGCGAACCGGTCGGTGGTCCGGGTCCAGCTTCCAGCGCGGAAGGGACGCCTGTGGCGGATTATCATCACCAGCAGTCAGCCGTTCCAGCTCTGGGCACCGGTTCGGGTAGAGGTCAAGCAACTCCAAGAAGGTTCCGGGTTTGAGGAAAGGGCATTCCCGGTCTACCAATAGCCATGAGCGCCTCTCTTACTCTCGTCACCTCAGTTCACGCCACGGTCACTCGGCGGCGGCTGGCTTACTCTCTCCCGCTGAGGCTTTCTCCCCTGCTGCGGCATGTCCTCGCTACCGCCTCCCCCCGGCTCGACGGGCAACCCAATCTCCTGCCTGACTTCATTCCAGAACGCTGTTGCGGAAATCTGTTCTCCTGCCACTCGGCGGTCAGGTGGCGGGTGGGGGACGGGAGGAACAAGGTGTTCTTCTGTCAGGATTGCTTCGAGCGGCTGTGGGAGGCAGGGTTCGATGTGCAGGATTTCGTTGTGGAGCGGTACCGGCTCTAACCCCCAAAGATTTCTCTTGCTTTTCCTAAATGATTTCATGTAATCTTCCATCGTGTACCTAGGCACCAACCCCCAAGGAGATTTCCGATGTCCGAGCCCGACCAGAATGAAGAGAACAAGCCAGTAGCCGTCATGCCTGCCCCCACCCCCACTCCTGCCGCAGCCTCCCCCCGTAAATCCCTGCTGACGGAAACCTTCGAGATCATGCCTAACCCGTCCGTTGACGAGATCATCCGTACGATGGCACGGATGGCCAACTTCTGCAATCTCTACGCCGCCGAGGCTCTGCGCGCACGGGTCGTGACTGCCGCCAACCCCTGCGTGATGGCCCTGATGAACGTAGCGGCCAACCTCGAACAAGGAGCGCAGGCACAGCGGCAGCAACTGGCAATGGCTGCGGCCGGGCAGTTCGTCGGCGGACCGCCGCCGGGCGGAGGCATGCCGGGGACGCCGTTCAGGATGAATTGAAGGAAGGGCAAATGATTTCTGATCGTACTGCCACCGATCTTTTTGTTATCTTTGCGGCAATATATTGCTTGTTTTGTGGTTACTTACTCGGCTGGGTGTGTTGCTTGGAAGCCATTAGGAGTGGTAAATGGAAGATGAGGAAGTAGTTAATATGAAACCTGATCGTACACCAACAGAGGTTTTGGTACAAATGATGGAAGAGTTCGGCAAGGACGAGCCGGCCGAACTTCTCATTTGTTACAGAGGGCATGCCGGGCAATTTTGCTGGGACTGTTCAAGCTCAAACTATGTGTCACAGTTGGGACTGGCTCACATGACTATTATAGCCATTGAAAATGATCTCAAGAAGGCGCAGAGGGCTTGAATTGAGGCAGATGGGAACTATGCCAGATCGCAGAAATAAACATCCCAAGCGCACCCCAATACCGGCGAAAAAAGACGACGATGATCTGCGTAATTTTGTAGAGGGGACGATTAGAGGATATGCCGTACAGGGTTTTGACAGGTTTCTTGTCAGGATCACGAAAAAGATCAAAGATGGCGTGTTCCCTGTAGGCGTCAAGCACGATCCTACCCTAGAAGTCAAAATAGAGATAGTGGACTTCGTGGATGGGGAGGTTGACATTCTTGTGGGTAAGTCATCCAAACAGTAATGCCGATGTATTTCCAGACGGCCAATGACTATCGACGAGATTCTCTTGCAACCCGATGCGACCTTAGATGATCCAGTTGGGTTATGCGCAAGGGGAGAGTTCCGCTGGGGTCCGCTGCAAGCTATCCTCTACGACCCACACCGTGCCGACATCTTCCCGCAACCTTTCATCTACACGCTCTATGAACGCAGTCGGCTCTCCGGCCAACGCCATCCCAAGCCGCTGGACCTCGACAATCGCGCCACCTTGGGATCACTCATCCCACTGTTCTGCGGTATGACCAATCTCGGACCAGATGCCGTCTGCAAGTACTTGGCCGAGCGTGCGGTCTGTGTCGTGGGAGAGTGGCGCAAGGAATCAGCCATCGAGTACGTCGGGGAGGAGAGTCGTCTGGAAGCCACCGTAGTCGATAAGGACGTCTTCTGGCCTCTTGGCTACTGCTTCCCCTCCACCCCTGTCACCATCTCCCCCCTCTCCCTGACTGGCATCCCCTCCAACTCAGTCTTCGCCGGCTACACCATCTTCTCGGAAATCTGGCGCAAGCCTCAGCAGACCGTCCTGATGTATCTGGGCTTGGCTTGGCTGTTCCATACCTTCAAGCTGGTCGCGCTGCACGGGAGCCGGTACGTCACGAATCATCTGACCGCCCGGTGGACCCAGCAATTCGGATTCCGCGATTGTGGTACGCTGCCTTGCTGCATGAACGGCGAACCGGGTGGGGAGCTGGTGCCGGGGGTGTTCTCGACGTTGCTGCGGAAGGACTTCGAGGAGAAATTGCGGGAAGTGCTGGCGAGGGCGAGGGAGATGGCTATCCCGACTTCCTTCTAGCCTTACCGCCCCGATTGGTATACCCTTGTCGCCGATGGGCTCCCTTTCCCAAATCGTGCCGGTTCCCCTCTGGCTGTCGCCTTCGGCGGTACGAATGCTTCCTGCTGAATCCACGAAGGTTCGGCCTTATGGGGTGATCTACAAGATTACGAATCTGGTGAATGGGAAGATTTATGTGGGAAAGACGAAACGGAAGTATCCTACAGCACGCTGGCAGGAACACAAAAAGTGTGCGATAGAATACAACGGCCACCCGCGAGGAAAGACCTACTTCTATAATGCTCTTCGTAAGTACGGTGTTGAAAACTTTCGTTTCGAGGTCATCGACCAAGCCTTTGCTAATTCTGAACTTCTTGCTAAGGAGATGTACTGGATAGCTACCCTACAAAGTACGAATCGTTGCGTTGGTTATAACAGTACCTACGGCGGCGAGAGCGGCATTCCAACTCCTGAGACGCTGGAAAAGATGCGCGGACGCCCTTGTCGCCCTGAAACTAGGGCCAAGATCAGCGCAGCGCAAAAAGGCAAGAAGCAGCCTGTCACTGAAGCTGTACTCGCAGCATGGGCGGCACGTAAAGGTAAGACCCCAACTCCAAAGATGGCAGAACACTTTGCTCGGATGCGGACACATCCTATTGGCCTCGGAACCAAACGCACAGAAGAACAAAGGCAGCATATGCGCGAAGGTATTTGTCGATCATGGACCTCTGAGCGTCGCGCAAAAGCATCAGAAAAAGCCAAGATAAGGATGGCAGGAAAACCTTGTCCCTATATCCCAACTACTGAAGAGCGAAAACGGTTGGGCGCACTTCAAAGACTACGTTGGGAGTCCATGTCTCCAGAACAAAAGACAGCAGAAAAGCTTAAGATGTCCCTTGCACGAAAAGGGAAGAAGCAGAAACCAGAAGCTGTAGCAAAGCGCGCAGCGTCAATTAAGGCTATATGGACTCCAGAACGTCGCGCAGCATGGGCAGAACGTATGCGTCAAAGCGGCGTGGTTAAGAACATTCGACAAGCAGGACGTGCACCTTGGTCACGTCGTTTTGAGAAGGAGGTTGCATAATGGGCGGCGGATCAAAGGGTGGAAACGCTACAGCCGAGAATGCCCAGACAGGCTTAGCTCAGCAACTTACTACCTTACTTGGACAACAACAAGGGGAAAGCTCTCAACTTTTTAATTTAGCCTTCCCTGCGATGTCCCAAGCGACCGATTTTTATTCGGGATTGGCAAGTGGTTCCCCCGACATCATCTCCCGGCTCATCGCCCCCGCCGCACAGCAGGTCAGCCAAGCCACGGCCGGGGCCAAGCAGAACATCCTCCAGACCTCGCCAGCGGGAGGGGAGCGGAACTTGGCTCTCAGTCAGGCAGATGTCAACCAGGGAGCGCAACTGGGCGCGCTGGCCAGCCAAGGCTTCACTAGCGCGTTCAATAATTTGGCGCAGCTTGGCACTTCCGGTGTGGGACAGGGAATGAGCGCGGCAGGCACGGCCATCGGTGCGGGTCAGGCAGCCGGCAACCAGTGGTCCCAGATCGTGCAGGAAAACATCGCGCAGAAGGGTGCCAGCCTCGGAGCGTTCGGACAGTTGGCCGGAGCAGGGGCATACTTAGGAGCGGCGTTTGTGTAACGGATAGGGCAGGGGGCAGGAGAATAGACAGCATGGCAGGAGAAACCCAGCAACAGGCAACATCCAGTACGGATTCTACCGCCGCCGCGCCGCCACCGGGGATGCCAGCACTCCCCTCCCTGAATCCGGCCGACTCGCCTTACCAGCCGTTGACCCTACCTGAAGTCAGGACTCCGACCCAGCACCAACTTCCTGAGCAGGAACCTGTGCAGAACCTCGGCGCCGTCAACAAGGCCGGGGCTTTCGCTTATATGGCGAATCAGGTTATCCGCGGAGCAGTTCAGGGTTACGACGATTCCCGTCTGCAGCACGCTCAACAGGTCAACAAGAAATTGCAGGCCTTGGGGACATTGGAGCAGCAACTGGGCCAGCAGTACCAGCGAGCCTATAACGAGGTCGGGTCGAGCAAGCCGGGGATGACGCCGGAGCAGATTCTGGATGATCCCACGGTAAAGCAGTTGCACAACCAGTTGCTATCGGTCCATCAGGCTACCTTGGATGCGATTGGGAAGTATTTGCCGCAGTTGCAGGAGAGCGGAGCAGGTGGGAGCAAGGGAAAGGGAAAGGGCAAGGGACAGGGACAGGGAAATCTGTTGCAGCAGCTCAGCGGCGAACCAGACGAGCAACTTCGTGCCTACGCCGAGGCCGCGCAGAAACTTGGTCCGACTGCCTTCTATCAGGTGGCGAGTCCGCAGCAGTTGCAGGCGATGTACCAGCAGCGGCAGACGGCGGGGATTGGGGGACAGACCGCGGCCACCACAGCCGATACGCAAGCCGCCGTAGCTCAGATCAACAACAAGCTGGCTCACGCCGTAGCTTCCGGTGCGCCGCAGGACCAGATCAATGCACTCATCAAGCAGCGAGACGAACTGCTACCGCAGCCGAAGTTTCCTGTGGGTGGGGAGACCAGAACCGGAAAAGGAAGCGATGGAGTCTGGTACGAGTGGAAGGTGGATCAGGAGGGGAACGAGATTTCGGATACTCGCCGCCCTCTTTCAACTGCCGGACTGAACTCCAGTGCGCCGAAGGTCGGGTCGCTTGGAGAGTTTACGATAGCACTGTTTGGTCCTCGTCCGACCCCTAAGCAGGAACTTGAGGCGAAGAGGCTGTGGACGCCGGAGGTCCAGACAGTAGGCACGCACACGGTCATGGTCTGGAACGGACTGCAGGAAGTGCCAGTGCAGGTGGAGACCACGAGCACGAGGGGAGCTGGAGGGTCGGTTGCTGCGGTACCTAACGTGCGCGCGGATCAGGAAGGGCAATCTGCTGGAGTCATGCCAGCAGCGGCACCGGCAGCGCCAACAACAACAACAACCATCCCTGCTGCAAGCAAGCCTCTCAATCCCTATCGCAATCCAGAGGATCAGCCAGCGGACGTTTCCTACACATTCAACAAATCGTGGGCGAAACCGGGGCCGTATGTTACCAAGCTCTCGCCTACGGATGAAGCCGAGTTCAGAAAGTGGGCAGCAGCCAATCTGTCTCAGAACGAATTGCGAAACCTCGACAATCCACAGACGGACTACGACACTCGCGGCTGGTGGTTAGCTGGAAAGCACGGCGACCCGGACGCGAAACTCGTTCGTAGTGCATGGGACGGAAAGATGCACGGCAACGACAAGTGGAAGACTCCTTACAACGGGACGTTTTCCAACGAGTCGATCTATGCAACGCCTGACGCGCCGCACTGGGAAGGTGAAGGAAAGTTAGTAGCCAAGGACGGACGGCTGGTGGCGGACGAGACTCCAGCGGCGAAGTCTGCCAAGAAGGCACAACCTGCTACTGCTCCTCACGCTGCCGCTCCTACTCCCCGCTCTAACGCCGGCGTCATCTCCACCGGCACTCCCGTGGGCCAGAAGCTCTCTCCCGCCGTCGCCAAGGCCCAAGGCGAATTGAACGACGCGCTTGCCGTCGTATCCGTTGGAAAAGACGCAATAGCACGTCCCAACGGCTCAACTCAGTACACCCTCTTAACCACTCTTCTCCATAGTTCCATTGGCCGGGTCAACATGGTGGAAATCACCAATATGATGAAGTCGGCTGGACTGGGAGCAGAGATCGAAGGCTGGTACACGAAGGCCAAAAACGGCCAACTTCCCCCTGCCTTGGTGCAGCAACTGCGGGACACGGCTATGACTTGGGCGCGAGGTAAGGCGGCAGCGTTGGACGCAGCGATCAAGGAACAGGGGGTGATCGGCGGACAAGGATCAGCGCAGAATATAGTCAATCCCCCATCCGGCGGCGTGGCCTCTCCCTCTAGCATGACCGACGACGAGTTCCTAATGCAGATTCCCAAGAAGTAAGCCTATGGCGGACCAGACTCCCAACCCGGATTCTTCTTCTCCAGCCTCTCCAGACTATTCTCATCTCGCACAGGCTTGGCAGAGCTTCTCGGATGATCGCCGGGCTGGGCTGCTCAAGAAGATGTCTCCAGAGCAGAAGAGGGGGTTGCGTAGTGTGCTGGAGACGCATCTGGGAAGCTCTACTGCGCCTACTGCCGACCTTACCTCTAATCCCAAGGGTGAGGGACTCTACCGTCTCTTGCCTGAAGCTCAACAGGGTTACACCGACACCTCTCAGCAAATCCTGGTTCCATTCAGCAAAGTTCCTCAAGCTCAGTCCAGCGGCTATCACCTACATTTCGATGAGGAGGCGAGATACCAAAAGGACTTTGCCCATCAAGGCGAGGGTCCAACGGTGTTGGAGCGATTCAGGAATTATCTGTCAACTCCCAATGCGCCGGTACAACGCATAATGCCCGACGGTCGAGCCATCAAGATCGACACGAACGTCCTGAGCGACAAGGACAAGGCGGCGCTGCGCACGGTCTTGGGTGCTCCTGGCTATCTCAAGGAGGTTCTCAACGCAGCGATCCATGGCAAGGAGGACAACAACGCGGCGTTGATGGACCTGATAGATCCGGGTTATATGCCAAAGAACCTTTACGACTCCTACCAGTCGGACCTCAAGACTTACGGTCCTGATGTTGCGCGGGATCGTCTGACCGGGAACCTGCTTGGTATGGGGATTACTGCTGCTGCAACGCACGGTACGGTCAGAGCTACTGGTGCGTTGGCTGAGGGCTTAGGAGAGAAGATTCTGAGCGCCAAGGGGGTAATACAGGAGGTTGCGGGAGTCCGCCCGAGGGTGGCGACGGAACTTGTCAAGAAGACAGCCGAAGAGAACAAGGTAGAGGTCGAGAGGGCAACTGGGGCTGCACATGAGCAGGTAGGCCGTGAATTAGGCCATCAGCAAGCGGTACGCACCAAGGCTGAGGAGATTCGGACCAAGGAGGCAACTGAAGCTGCGAAGCAGCAGGCAGCGCATCAGAAAGCCGTGACCAAAACTGAGCAGGCCAACGAGGCCGAACGGCAGCGCGTCGAGGCGGAAACCTCCGAGGCTCAAAAGGAATACTTCCGCAAGCAAGCCGAGCATCAGCAGCAGGTTCAAGCCACTGAGGCCGAGAACGCACGGTTACAGGCCGAGTATCAGCGCGCTGTAGCGGAGCAGGAAGGATTGCAGACCCGGCTGAATGAGACCGACCGCGGCGCGAAGGTTGGATTGACCGCGCTAGAGAACCGGCTTCATGAAGAAGCCAGCGCGAAGTATGAAGCTCTCATGCCGAAGCTCAAGTCCTACGAGGCCGACCCTGAGAACATTGAGGCTATGGTGAATAAGGCACTCGATGAAATTGATCCTGCTGTGGGGAAGCCTCCCTTGCTTAATAAGCTTGAGACTCTTTCCGCAGACAATGCCTTGAACTATGAAAACCTCAACGATTTTCGCAGTGCCATTGATTCTACTCTGCGCAAGACCCAAGTCCCCGGCAGCACTTATCACATCTACCGAGACATCATGGAGCCGGTCATCATCGACGAGATGAACCGGATCGCTGGTGAGCATGATCTGACCGCTGAGGCCGATGAAGCTCGCGCCTTCTTTCGTGCCTATGCAGAAGCCTTCCGCGACCGTACATCTCCCCTACGCAAGATCGTGAAGAGCCCCGAGGCACACGGTGCCTTGAACGCAATGCGAGGGAGGCAAAGTTTCTTGGCCCGCTTACGCGCGTTCGGGCCGGACGGAGAGAAGCTGGCAGGCCAGATCGAGAACGCGATCTACGACGCCCAGCAGAACAAGGCGCAGTTTACGAAGTATGGAGACATTAGGGTAGCGGCGCCGAAGGCTCCTACCTTGGGAAAGATTCCTGAGTTCAAGGAGGAGCCACCTGAGCCAGCGAGGCCAGAGATTACGCCTCCACCTGCGCCGTCACAGCCGCAACTGACCGCTGGCAGTCCCGAGGAACGGGCCGCGCAACAAATAGCGCCTCCCGAGAGGGTGCCGGGAACGGAGCCGGAACTCAAACAGGTCGGCTCCGAAGAGTTGACAGAAGCAAACCGCAACGCTTACAAGAAGGCGGTTGAATCACTGCGCAATCGTGGCGTGTGGGTATTTGCCGGACTTCCTTGGTTGTGGGTAGCGCGGGATCTGCTCAGGTTCAATTTCAGTGCCGCCGGTTTGAATTCCGTTGGGGCTGCGATCTCTTCAGTAGGCGCGGTAGCTGGGCTTACTATGCTCACCGACTACTTGGAGAGGCCGGAGATTGTGGATTTCTTCTCTTCTCCTTCTGAGGCTCAGATAAAAGCACTAGGAAAGCTTTCTCCAGAGCAGCGAAGTCTAGTTGCCGACGGTTTTGAGAATGTCATCAAGGTCGCCAAGGACAAGGGGATTAAGATCAGTCCTTTAATCGCTGCCTATGCGGCAGTGAATGCAAGCGCAGGAAAGCCGGGAGCCACGCTAACAGGACAGCAAGGACAACAACCTTCGCAGCAGCCACGGCAGGAACGGCAACAGGAGACAGCACCAGCGATGCCGGAGCCACAGTCCAAAGTCGTGTCTCCTGCTGCCACCTCCCCCTCCGACCGCGCCGCCCGCGCCCAAGTCCTCCAGACCTACGCCCAAGCCGTCGGCCAGTTCGACCGCGCGGTCAGCGGCAAGGGACTCGTGGCCAGCCTCGCGCAGTTCCTCTCTCTTCCCACTCCCAGCAACCAGCCAGGCATCCCGGCGCATGTGGCTCCCCGGCTGGCCTCACAGATCGCTACTGTTGCCGCCCTATCCCGACCATCGCGCACGGACCTTGCTACCCTATCCACCTTGCCACAGGACCAACGGAAACAGGTGGAGGAAGCTATCGGACAACTGGCCGAGGAAGCACACCGGCAGGGAAAGTTGCCGAAACCGAGTCCGTGGCTGGGGATCATCAAGCATGAAGGAAGCGAGGAGGTCGCCGCGTGAGCCAGCCTCTCTATCGCCTGATCGACATCTCGCCTGACCTTGCCGTCTGCCCCTGCCCCGGCATGATCGTGAAGCGTGTCGGCGAGGACCAGTGTGCCCTGTTTACGCCGGGCCAGGATGCGACCAGCGGAGGATTCCTGATCGACCGGCCGTGGGATGAGGTGGTGGGAGATTTGAACGACGAACTGGAACGTGCTGCGGAAGAGAACGAGTACGACGAGGATGAAGTCATACCAGAGGAGGACTGAGATGGCGAGAGACAAGAAGCACTGGATGCAGGAGGCCTTTGCGAACGCGCACGGCCAATTGCGGAAGAAAACCCGCACTAAAAAAGGTCGCAACATTTCCAAGCGTGCGCTCAATCGCTCGGCTCACTCGCGTAACCTGAAGACGAAGCGGCAAGCGGTGCTGGCTCGCACGGCGCGCAAGATCGCGGAGCGGAGAAGTAGTCGAAGCTGATGCCCCACATCAGAGTCCCTCTCCGCCCCAGCACCAACATCGCCGACGCCAGCTACGATGCCTCGGCCAAGACTCTCCTTGTCACCTTCATCCGGCAGGGCAGGCAGTACCGGGTGCATAACATAACCGCTGATGTGGTGGAGGATTTCAGCCACGCGCCGAGCGCAGGGATCTACTACAATACTTTTATCAAGAATCTGTATTTCATCGAGGAAGTGTGATCAGGCAACGATCACGCAGTAGAGGTTTGGGTCGTATAGTTCAGGCATTCCATTTTCTAAAGTTCCGTAAACGGCACGTTGGCAGTAGGAACAAGCCGCACAAGCAAGCAACTGAACCGGCTGATCCAAATCAAAGTCATATTCTTGGATGATGTCATATTCGTGAATTGGGTGTCCGCAGCCTGGCATGATCCAAGGGCCATACGCGAAGACCATCGACTCCGCTCCGGGCCAATCTTCCCACGGTTCTCCTTGAGTCAGCGCAGGCAGCACAGCCGTAAATGGACCGCCCGGCTGGCTGAAGATGCTATAAGGGCCGGTCTTGTAGTAGGTGGTTCCTAGCTGCCAACTATTCTGCACTGACCCCTCCTACCTCCCCAGCAAATCTCTCAGCCCATCATTCACCATCTGGTTCAGCCACTCCGGCCAGCGTTCACGCCAGCGCGATCCTTCGGCGGCCATGCATTGATCTTCCAGAGCCAATCTGAGATCCGGGTCCAGCCGGAATGTCTCCTGCCCGGCGAACGAGCGGAGGGCGCTGGCGAGGTTAGTAGAGGATGGAGTAGAGCTGGTTGGCTGGCCGGCTGGGGGAGTGGTTGGCGCGACTGGCGGCCTTAAATTGGCCGGCATCGGAAACTCGTTCGTAGCTTGGGGCATGACAGGGACTCCTCGCCTACATCCTACACCCAATCCTGTCAATGCGGTAGACGTACCGCCCGAAATCCCATATCCTGCTTCCGATGCGCTATGCCCGTCGCCATCCTCGACCTCGGGAGTCAGAATCGTCGGGGAGTGCTTCGGCGGTCAGGCGGTTCGACGATGGGCGGGAAGTCTGCCTGAACAATCCCGCTGGCCGGGCCGAGTACGTGCGCAGGAAGCAACTCCTCTGGGAGCAGCAGCGCGGGATATGCGCCTACGAGCCGTGCAGTCGGAGGATGTCATTGGCCGCCTGCCGCATGACCGGAGGGAGCTGGGAGCCGACCGGACAGCTCCGCGACGACAGGTTGGTGGATCGGGAAGGAAGGAAACTCAATGAGCTGGTCTGCAAAGGTTGCCTGCGCGATTGGCATGATGCTCAGCGTGGTGCTCGCACCGCTGAGTCTGTGGGGACAGGCCAGTAACGCCGCCGCGGTCTCCTTTGGCCCGGTCCTGACTCCCTACACGACGATCGCCGCCAATGCGCCTTACCGGGTCTGCGCGATTACGTCAACCGGGACTCCCTGCGACACTACGGGAGTCTCTATCTATTCTGATGCCGATCTTACTCAGCCCTTGACGAACCCTGGCGCCGCAAACTCGCAGGGGATTATCAAGTTTTTTGTTGCGGCTGGGTACTACACGATTCAGGTCACGCCTACTCCCGGCAGCACGTATGTTTACTATACGTCGTCGGCGTCTGGCGGCGGCAGTGGCAGCGTAACCGAGGTCATTGCTCCGCCTGCCTCATGGCCCTCGTGGCTCGTGCCTACCGTCACCAATCCTACAACCGTGCCGTCGTTGGCTGTGGCAGCGAGCACTATTCCCCTAGCAGCGGGTGGTACTGCTGGAACTACAGCATCCAACGCCCTCTACAATCTGCTCGGCCAGCCTTCGCCGGGCACCTACACAGCGGTGTGCAGCGGGACCGGATGTTCGCCGACGGCGGTGGTTCCTAGTGTCACCAGCATCAACACGTCGAGCTACGCGGTGACGACGCCGGGAGCAGACGCCATCGGGAAGATCACTCCCTATATCGATATTCGGTCCTTGGGCGCGGTCATTGACGGAGCGACGCCAATCAACACGGCGGTTTACGCTGCTAGCGCGATCTGTCCGCTCTACAATGTCGGTCAATCGAACGGCGCGAGTTGCGTCCTGTTGATTCCGGGCGGCGGCGCGGGTGCGCTTCTGGGGCCGACTTCGACGCCGCTGACCTATTCGGGCAACGGAGGAAATGGAGGAATCAGCCGGATTAAGATTCAGGGCGCACTCCAACTGAGTTCGACGCTTGTGTTAGGGAACAGCCCTATCGAGGGCGACGGCGGAGAGCCTAACGCAAGTGGCGGATTCGTAAACATCGGGCCTACCGCACAGATTATCGGCCCTAACGTCAACGGCTCGTTTGCCTCGGCGATCACGACGCCGAATGCGACTACCGCCGCAGTGCCCACGTTCATCAATGGCAGCTTTAATAATTTTCCAATAGGCTCCGCGATCACGATTGCTGATACCATTCCTTGCACGGCATCGATCACGCGGTCGAGCGCCTATGGTTCGGTGGACTATTACGTTGCGACCTGCAACGCTCGCACGGACATCCCACCTCAAGCAGTCATCACGGTTACTGGCTGCTCGGATTCTTCGTTCAACTCGCCATCAAACGGCGTGGCTGTCAACGCGGTCGATTGGCCGAATTACATGTTGGGTTACTACGGGCCTGTTGGTTCTGCTGGAACCGCGACCGGCTGCACCATCACCGGCTTGAACTACGACACCTTTGAAAGCGTAGCGATCATCGGCGCGAACGGGACCAACTGCGCGTCGGGTTCGCTTTGCTTTGTTCCGGGGCACGCACACCCGGCAGGGGCGCTCTGGGGCGAGGTTGCGATCCGGAATCCGTATAACAACTTCACCAAAGCCGATCTGGAGAACCTGCAAGTTACAAAGTGCCATGGAGCTTGCCTTTGGGCTGAGGGGGGAACCGGCGTAACGCTGCGCGGGGTGACGCTCGCGCCGGCCGGAATTGCGTCCATCACGAGAATCGCAGAAGAGAGTTCCTCTTCGGCATACGAAGGTGCGTCCATCAGGGACTCGGAATTGGATTCAGCGATCAACTTCAACGCTGCTTGTGGCGTTACAAATTCGTGTGCTGCGACTGACTTCCCGGCTGGCTTGCTTTGCGACGGTCTGCCCTCGAACGCTGAAGGTGGTAACAACGGCAACGGTTGTCCAAGCACCATCGAAAAGACGACGATTGTCGGCGCGATCTATGATCGCTCAGTTCCATACAACTCTTCTGGTACAGCCATTCCCGACATGGACAACGTAACCATCGAGCGATCAAATGGGTGCGGTGTCGTTCTCGATCAGAGATACGGTGGTTATCTTTATAATCCGGCCACGATCAAGAGTATGGCGCTATCCGATCCGAGCGGATCAGGATTCAGTGGCGCGGCCTACAATTCCTCACTGTTCTATCTTTGCTCAACAGACTCCTACAGCCCCGGAACCGCCGAGATTCGCATTCAGTCTCCGAGTTCCGGAGGAACGTATAACGTAGGTCCAGCAAGCAAATACTTCGCTAATCCCTACGTGATGGACGCGGCGGCGGGATCGACGCTGGCTTACGGGCGCGGCCTTCCGGTTGGTCCTACCACAGACGGAACAGCTATCCTTGGCGAACTGCGCGGCGAAGGTGCGAGCCTCGCGCCAAGCGTCGTACCGTTCGCGCTGCTGCCAACAATCACGTTATCAGGGTGCAGCAATTGCACGATCACAACGGGAAAACTGTTTGAGGATGGGACGGCGAGCGCGGTAGAGATCGACACCACCAGTTCGGGAGCAAGCGGAGTCTATGCAGGGAACACGCCCATTGCGACCTACCCCGGCGATCATTTCCTCGTCTGGTCGTGGGTGCGCCCCGGAGCCAATAACACGACGCAACCCGGCAGCGTACAGGGAGCCAACATCTATTTTGGGTTGTCTAGTGTAGACACCTTCAACACTAGCACTGGCGCGTATGGCATGTCGCTGACCAACGACGGCTGGCACCCGCAGGTTGCGCAACTCGACGTTGTGACCGGAAACTCGACTTCGCACTATGTGGCCTTCTATCTGTTTGGCGGCTCGAACGCAGGCGAAGGCAACCAGTTTGCCTATTGGGGCTGGTCGTTTATCCCCGGTCCGAACAATCCCGCCTATACCGGCGTGACGGCTGACATGGTGGATCAGTGGCGGCGCGAGCTTTACCACGGCGCGATCCCTGAAAACTATGCTGGCGGGGCAACGGGCCACGCTGTTACCGTTGCTCCCATCGATGCGCCAAGCTACAACGTCGTCAACCTGTCAACAGGCGCGGTCACTCCGTTTGGGACGAGTAACCTTGCCGACTGGACCGACAGCGGCGTAGCGAACGGCTCGCTCTCGGCTTGGAACTCTACCACGAGCAAATGGACACCAACAAACTCCATCAACGTCACGGCGCTCTCCTGCAATGGCTCTCTGGGCACGAACGGGCAGGTATTTTCGACCACCGGCTCCGGCTGCCAGTGGGTCAACAACGGCAACTTCTCCGCTGGCGGCGACTTGTCGGGCACCGGATCATCGCAGGAAGTTACGGGAATCCTGAGTGTGGCATTGCCAGCAAAGAACGTTGGCTACCTCAACTGGACAGGATCAGCGTGGGCCTTCTCGAACCCGGCAGGCTCCGGCAACACGACCTCGACCTCACTGACGAACAACTATCTCTCGAAGGCCAACGGCACCAATTCGATCATCAACTCATCGGTCCTCGACGACGGGACGATAGTCTCCACCAGCGAAATATTGTCAGCAGGCAGTTTCGAGATCGGTTCTAACACCATCATTCCCTCGACAGTAACCGGCTACAACGGCAATGCGAGCGGCGTGAAGATTCCCCTCGCAACGGCATGGACCGGCTCCTCTGTGGGTGTTCTCGTATGTCCCGACTCGAACGGGAACCTGACAGTGATAGGATGCACAAGCGTTGGCGACAGCATTACTAGCCCCAACTCCACACTGAGCATCGGCGGATCGGCAACCGCTACAACGTTGGACCTTGCAGGGGCAGCAGGCGAAATCATGGCCGGGGCGACTCCCGCGCTGACCTACACGCCTACGCTCGGCAAGAGCGGTACGGCTGGAACGCTCTCACTCTATCCTGCGAGCGGAAACTTCACCACCACGCTCGGCAGCGCGGCGACCGCCAGCAACACGGTAGACTTCTTCGCATCCGTGCCTACGAACCTCCATCTGATCTATTGCGCGGTTTCGAGTACGACCTGCACGCTGACCGATGCTGGATATGCCTACAACGCCATCCCGTTCAGCGACCTCAACGGCAACCTCTCAACGAGCCAAGGGCCGAGCAGCTTGACAGGAATCCTCTACGATTCAGTGGGCACACTCAGCCAGGCGACGGCGGCAGAACTCGGCACGCTCCTTGCCTTGCCACAGTATTCTGTCCCCTACAGCGCGGGCACGACTTCGGCTCTAACCGACGTGGCCTCGCCAACCGTCAATGGTACATACACGCTTGGATGGGTAGTGACTGGAAGCGCAGCCTTAGCGCCGACTGCCATCAACGCTAACACGCTGTCCGTGAGCAGCGCGTCTACCGCAACCACAGCCACGAACGCAACCAATGTAGCGACCACGACCACGAGCAGCAACACGACGTACTATTTGGCGTTGCTCGCGGCGAACGCCACGGAGAATCAAGGCGTGCTGGTAGCTTCGGGTCCGACCTACAATCCTTCGACTGGCGCGTTCTCGGTTGGCGGCGGCTCATCGCATGGCATCACCATCCCGGCTGGATCAGCGGTAGCAGGTAGCTCTGGGAACGTGGTCATCTCCTCGGATGCCACTTATGGATACTTGGAAGCTAACGAGAACAACACCGGCGCATCGCGTGTTTGCACAGCGGCAAACGGCATCTGCGCCCCTGCTTCAGCGATCCCGATAGCCGATGTAGGCAGCACAGGCTTGCAAGGCACAGCGCCTATCTCGGTAGCGTCCACGGGCACGATCTCGGTAGCGGCGGCGACGACAAGCGCCTTGGGCGTAGTCGAAACGGACGCGGCGGGAACGCTCTCGAACTCCAGCGGCCTGATCGCGGTAGCCAAGGTGCCTTATGCGCTGACGTTCAACAATGGCGGATCTGGAGCGGCCAGCGGTCAGACCTTCGACGGCAGCGCGGCATATACGATTAGCTACAACACTCTGGGCGCGGCTCCCACGGCGAACCCGACCTTTACCGGGACACTGAATGCGGCTGCCCTTACCGCCAGCGGGACGATCACGCTTTCTGGGATTGAAGGCGTATCAACCTACTGCGTGCAGGTTAGTTCGACAGGCGTCCTGAGCAACACGGGAGCAGCGTGCGGCAGCGGCGGAGGCGGCGCGGTTAACTCGGTTAGCAACTCCGATGGGAGCCTGACGATCTCACCAACTACCGGCTCCGTCGTGGCTTCGCTGAATCTTGGGAATGCGCAGACTTGGACCGCGAAACAGACCTTCGGGACCAACATCAGCATCGGCGGCGTAACACCCTCCGGCGCAACCGGCACAGGCAACGTCGTGTTCTCAGCGTCTCCGGCGCTCACTGGCACACCGACCTTCGCCAGCGGCTTTGCGGCAGCTACGGCGGGAACCGGATCAGCGGGAACCTCGACGGCTTGGCTGAGTGCCCTCTACATTGGCAACGGAACTTACTACTCGGAAATCACGCCTGCCAGCCCTGCGGCGAATGAGAGTATCGCCATGCCGACGACAGCCACGAGCACGGACACCTTCGCAGTTCTGGGTACGCAGCAGACCTTCACGGCAGGCCCAAAATTCAGCACGGTCGCTCCCACGATTGCGATGACGAGCAATCAACTGATCACCGGGACTGGCTCGAACCTCACCACGCTGACCTTCCCCGTGCCGTCGGGCGGGGTTACGCTGACCTTCCCGATTACGAGCGAGTACATGGTCGGGGCGAACTCGGATACGACTACGACCCACGTTCTCCATGCAACGGCTGTAGCGGGAGTCTTCAACTCCGCAGCGATTGCGGCGGGTGATCTTCCGGCTGCTGGAACTGCCACGTTAGGCGCGGTGAGCACGGGTACATCCACGAGCAGCGGTATTGCAAACTCTAGCGGCGCAATCAGCGTGGTGAACTTTGTCGCCGATGTGACATTCACAATCGCTTCGAGCACCACTATTAACGCCAACTCCTGCTCTCCGGCATCGAGCAGCAGTGGAACCTCAGTCAACATGACGGGGCTTACCTCGACGATGGCGATGATGGTCACGCCGAACACAGACCTTACAAACATAACAGGATGGGGCAACCCCGCAGCGGGCGTGCTCTACATTACCGTCGCTCCCGGCTCTGGGGCGTTCACTTATCACGTCTGCAACAACACGGGTTCAAACATCACGACCGGTGGCTCGGCAACCTTCAACGTGAGTGCGCGATGAAAAAGATTCTCTCAATCCTGCTCCTTTTTCCGCTGCCTATATTGGCGCAGTACACGGTTCCGACGTATGTGATGGGGCCAATTTCCTTGCCCCCTCCTGCTATAACCAAGGCCATCGTCACCGCGTCCACCACGAACGCGAACTCCTACACCACCGGCTCGTTCTCGCCAGCGTCCGGCGTCCTGCTCTATGTCGAAGTGATCGCTTCGGGCACCACGGACCCCGGCACCAGCGTCACCGAATCCGCTTCGGAGACAACCTTCTCCCTGATCGGGACGGCGGTCACGGCGAGCAGCGCAAACACGCTCTATGCCTATGTGTCGAACGGCAAGACTACTTCGACAACCTCGCGCACAGTGACATTCAACTGTCCTAATACCGCTGCGACGGGTGCTTTGGTCGGTGTCTACGCGATTACCAACATGACGGCTCTGGGCCTAAGCGCCTTCGTACAAGAGGCAGTCGCTAACAACGTCGGCGCTTCGACAACCCCGGCGCCTGTCTTTCCTTCGGCCGTGCTAACCGCCGACCCTGTGCTGGCCTTTGTCGGCAACGCAACCAACCCCGGCGGCATCACGGCTCCCTCAAGCTGGCATACGACCGACTCCTACGGGTATGCCACACCGACGACTGGCTTCAGCGGCTCCTATATCAACTCTGGGTTCACGGGCACGACGGTGACATGGGGCAGCACGTCCACCGCCCATGGCGACTTCGCGGTAGAGCTTACCAGCGGATCAGGGCCAGCCGCCGCGACCAAGACCTTCTACGCTGTCGATTCGATCATCACCGCAAATGGGACACCCGTGGGCACGACGGCGACTGTAGCGAACATGAATGCCGGAACCTATGGGAAACTGCATTCGTGGAGTTCAAGTTCCATAGGTGATTTCTCATTTGCTGCGAGCCAGGTTGCCCTGCCGGCCAGCGTGCCTGTGAACAGTTGCGGGACGTGGCCGCAGAACATGTCTTTGCAGAGCATAGCGTGGAACGATACAGTGACATACGCATATCCGCAAATGGATATTTCCAGCACATCACCCGCAAAGGCCGTCTTTACTGGATACTTTAAGTTCAACACTCCGGATCAGGGCGGCAGTGGGGGTCAGATGGATCGTGTCTACGCGGCGTTTGAAAGCGGCGATTACTGTGTGATCCAACAGCAAACAGGCACCGGAGCGGGAGCACCCTGTAGTGGTTATGGAGTTGAGATTGAAGGGAAGAACACTGGCGCTGGCGGCACGGTACACAGCTCTGGCTGTGTGCCTATGACTCCGGGTACAGGTTATTGGTATACCTTTCTTGTGGACAGCACGGATAAGGTCTGCAAGTTACAGGTGTACGACTCGACTTTCACAACGCAGGTGGGGAGTGAACTCACGCTCACAATCTCAACAAGTGACACTCTAGGTGTGATTAAGTACGGTAACGGCGAAGGCGCGTCCAGTTCGACCACTTCGTATTATCAGTATGGTATGGTGGATGTGACCAATGCGACCTATCCGAACATCCCGCATTAACATGAAAAGCCTCGCTCTCATCCCGTTCCTCTTCGCTTCGCTCGCCTTTGGGCAGGCATGGTCCGGAATCCTCGCTACTTCTCGCGCGATGGACTGGACCACGGCCGGCGCAGGAACAATCCCTACCCGCACAACCTACTGCACGACGACTGCCTGCACGACGCTATGCGGTACCCCGCAATCTGACAACACCTGTCACGGCGGAACGGTCACGGCGACGACGATCACGAACGCGGTCAACTCGGCCAGTAGCGGCCAAGTCGTGCGTATTCCCGACGGATCGTTCACCGTTGCGGGGTTCAAGATCGGGGTCAGCAACATCTCACTGCGGGGTGCAGGTCCGAACAAGACTTTCCTTGTCCTCTCTGGCAGCGGCTACAACTGCAACGGTCCTGATGCGGCGATCTGCGTCTGGAACGGTGACGGTAGTTGGTGGGGAGGGCCGGACAATGGCCCAGTGAGTTGGACGGCGAGCAGCTATGCTCAAGGCACCACAACCATCACCCTTGCCAGCCACGCGAACCTGAAAGTCGGAACGCTGCTCACGCTGATTCAGGAGGACGACACGTCAAACTCCGGTACCGGCTGGCTGGACTGCGGAGCCGAAGCGACGTGGTGCTCGCAGCAGGGCGCATCGAACAGCCAATGGGTCACTTACTACTATTCAGGGAATGGAGCGACCGAGGCCGAGAACGTGACAGTGACCGCCTGCGGTACCTCGACCTACGGCGCATCCTGCAGCAGCAACACTGTGACCTTTACGCCGGGTCTGCGAGCGCCTAACTGGACTTCGAGCAAGACGCCGGAAGCGACTTGGCCGAGCAGTCTTCCGCTGACAGGTGTCGGCCTTGAAAGTTTCTCCATGGATTGCTCTGGCGCGACTGTGGATTGCGTGCAGTTCGAGGGCGATACGGCAAGTTGGGCCGAGTACCTGCGGACTAACTCGATCGGCTCCCTTCATTACGCCTTGGACATGTCCTCGCACATCACCGTTTTTTCGAGCTACATGTACGGCGGTTCGGGATCTTCGGAAGCCTATGGCGTGGACAGCGAGAACGGGAGCGCGGACAACCTCGCTCTGAATAACATCTGCAACCACAATGCGAACTGCATGGCGGCGGAAGGGGGCGACTCCGGCACAGTCTTTGCCTACAACTACTCAGTCGATGACTACTTTGGGCCGGGGCAATACCAGCAGGGACCGTTCACGCACTCGGCCGGGAACCACATGGAACTCTGGGAAGGCAACGACTTTCCCGACATCCAGAACGACATCATCCACGGGCCGAGCAATGCCGGCACAGTCTACCGCAACCACCTGACGGGCCTCGACCCGATTACCAGCGCGAACAACGGCGGCGACGGGCCAAAGACCATCGGGACGACTGCCCTCAACATCGGGGCCACAAATCGCTACTACAACGTCGTCGCCAACGTTCTCGGTACCTTAACGCACCACACTCTCTATCAGGACTCTGCGCCGAGCACGTCCGCCTGCACGCTCACGAACGAATGGACTTCAGTCTTCCCGGTCTACCTGCTTGGCTATTCGGACCAGTGGGGCGGGGCGTTCACTTCAGGTTGCGGTCTGGGAAGTCCAAATATCAACAACGACCTTGCGGTAGGCACCACCCTGATGCGGTGGGGGAACTACGATACTGTGACCGGGACGATCAGGGAATGCTCTGCCGCGTCGCCCTGCTCCGGCGTGGACGAGGCGGGGGACGGCGCGAACACCTACCCGGCCCTCAGCAGCCCTGCCACGAGCTTTCCGGCGAGCTTCTTTCTCTCGGCCGAGCCTTCGTGGTGGGTGTTTCCATCGGGAACCGCGGCGCCGTGGCCCGGAACCGGCCCGGACGTGACCGGCGGGGATATCTCAGGGACCGGCGGGCACGCCAACCTCAACCCGGCAGCCAACTGCTACCTGAACGTCATGGGCGGATCGACAACAGGGTCTAGCGGCTGGCTCACGTTCAATCCAAGCGCGTGCTATCCGACGAGTCCGGCTGCGCCGACAGGATTGACGGCGGTAATTATGACAGGAGTGAGCGCACAATGAAGACTATCATCGCAATCGCGCTCTGTCTTGGTTCGCTCGCATGGGGCCAGCGCAACGAGCTTGGCGTCTACGCGACCGGCAACCTCAACCCGCAGTACATCGTGAACCTTGAGCACGGGGCTAACCCGATCCTGGGCAGCAACAAGTCCACATGGGGCTACGGCTTCAGCTATGACCGCTTCTGGGGGAACTTCGGCGCTGGCTTCCTCTACGAGCAGAACCCGAAGTCAGACGGCAAGCTGGTGGTGCCAGACGGTTGCTGTTCGCTCTTGCAGGCCAAGACCTATATCTGGCCGCTCGATCGATGGGACTTGGCGGCGCTCGCCACGTACCGGATGCCCGTCGGGAAAAGCCGCTGGACCGTCTTCGCGCAGGCAGGACCGGGGTGGGTCATCACCAATGGCGGGTCGAACTCTGGGGTCAGTGAAGACTTTGCACTGGTATCCGGCCTGGGCGTGGACTACCGGATTCGTAGTCGGTGGAAGCTCCGGGCGGGTGAGACGTTCCTGAACACGCATCAGGGATGTTATGGCGATCCAACGTGCTCTGAAACATGGAGCCTGATTCAAGACTTGCGAGTAGGGGTTGTGACCACTTTCTGAGAGGTGCTAGGTGGCTGAAAATGAGGTTGAGTGTCCAAAGCAGGAAGGATGTCCACTTGGACTCACCGGAGGCAAGGTTGCCCTCATGGAGGAGCATGTGAGTAAACTGATGAAGACCGTCTATGGAGATGGCAACGGCAACGAAGGACTACAGCCGCTCGCACAACGCCGCGAGGCTCAGATGGCTCTCCTGCTCTACGTCTTTGGACCATCCAGCATCCTTGGCCTGATATTTGCTTTCATCACTCTGATTTTGCAAGCAAGACACTAAGGAGAATCTATGAAAAACCGTATCTACGCAGCCCTCGCCTCGCTCTTGGCGCTGACCATCGTCGCCGGGTGCCGCGCACAGCAGCCGCCCTCGCCCACGGCTTACACCTGTCCCACGGCTGTCAGCGGTGGGACCACCTACACGGAGATCAACCCGCCAGCCAGCAACCTCGTAGCGGCCTCAATTACCACCACCAGCTACAAGTGGACCCCCTCCACAGTAGGCCCGTATTGCGCCATAGTCCAGGCGTGGGGGCTTCCTGCCGGGGCGACGGTCTATCAGGTCAGTTCGCCATCAAACGTCGTCCAGATCACGAATACGGCGACTGACCCGGTAATCGACTTCAGTTGGACAGCCCCCGCCACGAACGGCACCTACTCGTCCTACACGTACATCCTGAGCTATGCGGCGGCGACGGCAGTAACGACGGTCCCGACGGCTCCAGCCTTGGCAACACCGACCATCAGCACGTCCATGGTGGAGAGCCCGCAAATAATTCTCTCCGCCAGCCTTGGAAAGCGGTAAACTCTAACTCGAAAGGATTGCTATGAACTGGAGTGATCTTCTCAGCAACAAGTATTTCACCGCAATCGAGGCTGCGGTCGCTGCGTTCCTTGTGACGTTCTTCTACAACTGGTGGACCGCTGGCGCAGCGTGGCCGATCAACTGGCATTCGCTGGTCACGGGCGTAGTCGGGGCGGTGATCCTCGCCGTCTATAACCTGTACAAGCAGTCGCCGACAGCGAAGCCATGAGCACCCCTATCAACTTTGGCGCAGCCTTGCAGCAGCTCTCTGACGATCTGCACCAGTTCTTCGTGAAGGCCAACACGGCGCTCGATACGGTCAACTTAGTGCTCAACGAGGCTGTGCAGGTGGAGAAGGACGCTGACGACAAGATCATCTCAATCCACTGGCGCTGGCCGTTTTAGGAGAGAATCAATGGCATTCGACATCTTCAAAGGCGGCAAGCTCGCGCCAGTTCACCTGCCGTGGCACGTCGCCCTCAGTGACCACCTTGACGCCGCCGCCAGTTGGCCCCCAGTCCCGCCGCAGGGATGGGAATACGCCGTACCCCAGTCCGAGATGAGTGTGCTCGGCAACGACCAGTATGGATGCTGCGCCGAGTCCGGAGCGTGCGGCCTAGCGCAGATACAAAGCTGCAACGCTAATCCCACTGACCCCTTCGTTCCCACGACCGCCGAGGCGCTGGCGCTCTACACTGCCGTCACCGGGTTCAACCCGAACGATCCGAACAGCGACCAAGGGACAGTCTTAACCGACCTGCTCACCTACTGGCAGAACACCGGCTTCGAGTTGACTACCCGCTCCGGCAAGACGCGCCTAAGCCAGATCGTCGGGTGGGCCTCGCTCGACATTTCCAGCTTCGCGCTGCTGCGGTGGGCCGCGTACACGTTCGGCGGCTCCTACCTTGGCATCCAGTGCCCACAGAAGTGCGAGACGGACACAACCAACTGGAACTTCGGTCCTGGTCTGCCTATCGCTGGCGGTCACTGCATTGTGCAAGCGGGCGAGGGCGCAGCTGGCGGCAAGATGCGCACGTGGGGTCTGTTCATTCCCGCATCGGCTGGCTTTATGGGCGCGTACATCGACGAGGCCTATATCATTTGCTCAAAAGACTGGGTTAATAATCAAGATAAGAGTCCGTCAGGCTTAAATCTGGATAGCCTTCTTGCAGCAATGAAACTAGCGGGATCGAGTTCACAATGAGTAGAGCGAAAATTCATTCCGGCGTTTGCCTTGCCTGTTGTTGCTCTTTCCCATCCGAGAGAACCAAGACACAATTTTGTAGTCGAAGCTGTGCATCGAAGGCTACGCAGCGTATGCGCAAGGAACGCGGAGACTTTAAAAACAAAATCTTGGATCATGTAATTCTTCGCGCAGTGAATTTAATTAACTCAGGTATGACTTGGAAGAACGCGGCCAAAGCTATAGGGTTGGACCATACGACCTTGCGCAAAAGAGTTAGACTCCTTGGTTGTCCTGTTCGCCGTGGACTCCGTGGCAGCAGACTACCAAGGACTTTGAATGTTCCCACCGATGACGCTACTCTAGCCTATATTGCAGCGATGATTGATGGAGAGGGATCAGTCCAAATGTGTAGGGGGAAACGGCTCTCGCTTTGCGTCTACATTTACAACACTAGTCTTGATTTGATGAAATGGCTTGCTTTGGTTGGCGGCGTGTATGTGCCTCGGCACACGTTGCCGCATCGTAAGCAGGGCTATGAGTGGCGAGTAAAAGGCAGGGAAGACGCCCTTGCTTTGCTCATGGCCGTTGAGCCTTTCATGATTATTAAAAAGAAACAGGCCCACGAAGCTATTGAATTTTTGCAAAGGGAAATCGGAAAGAACTATTTCAACGCGCAAAACGTATCACCAACGGGCTTGAATCTCAACAGCCTTGTCGCCGCCATGCAAGCGGCCAAGCGCAACAGACCACCTGCAATTTGAAAAGGAGCTAACCACATGAAATCGCTTTTCGCAGCACTCGCAGCACTCATCCTGCTCATGCTCGTGATCCCTGGGTACGCGCAAGTCACCACGCAAGCTACCGCCTCAGCGATCCACTACGACGGCGCTTGGACCGCCGGAACCGAAGAGACGGAGAGCCTGCCGGTGGTCTACCTCGGCGCAGCGAAGAACAACATCGTATCGCTCGGCGCACGGGAGATCATTAATCCGGGCTACTGGAACATGTATGGCGCTCTCGGCAACTACCAGCCTGACCTGACGTGGCTATTCAAGCACACGGCGCTCGATCCGTCGCAGTTCACGCTTTCCTTCGATGTGGATGGTGGGATAGCTACGCTGACAGATGGCGGGACAAAACCGGCAGTCGAGGGCCGCGCTAACTTCCAGTACGCGCTGACGGCCAACACCGCGCTCACAGGCGGCTACGCTGGCGGCGGCATGATTGGCGGCAAGCCATTTGGCGTGGTCAGCGTGGGATTCGCGTACCTGTTTGGTGATCCTAACTCGACGCAGAGCATGAGCCGGAAACGGTTTCTGCTCAGGCAAGCAATCAAGAAGTAAGCCATGCCCTCCATAACCCCACTCACGCCCGCCGAGTGCCGCCAGATCGACTGGGAAGTCTCGCACTACCCGTGGTGGCGCAAGCGGCTTATCGAACTGGACATCTTCATCAATGTCTGGTTCCTCAATGGCCTGCTCGGCGAAACAATCTCAGCCCGCGCCGGCCGGATGGCCTACCGGCACCGGTGGTGGGCCGAGTGGCTCTGCGACTTTCTGGACCTGATCGAGAATAACCATGGCCCAAAGGCGGTAGAGGCTGATCGCTACCGCGCCTGGCTGGTCGAGCAGGCCGAGCTTAATTCGGGGTTGCTGACATGACCATCATGCAAGGAATCGCGCGAGAAGAGGGATTCTACGTTGAGGACAGCCGGTCCCTAAGGAACTTTAACCCCGGAAACCTCGACCTCGAACCATGGCTTGAGCGTCCCCCCTACAACGCCGTCCTTGAGACGATCCCACACGGCTACCACGAGACGCCGCGCTTTGCCAGCTTCCCGTCCGCTAACGCTGGCTGGAGCGCCATGCGCGACCTGCTCACGAAGGACTATATCGGCATGAACGTGGCCGCAGCAATGAACAAGTGGGCGCCGCCGAGCGACGGCAACGACACTTCAGCCTACACGGAGACGATCTGCAAACTGTGCAGCGTCACGCCAGAGACGATCCTGACGGCTGAGTTGATCGGGTAGAGCTTCACTGCAAGGGGAAGAGAAAGGAGGCGGAGCAGAGCCGTACAAACCGCATTGCACGCGAGGGCCGGAGCAATCCGGCCTTTCGCGTCGGTGGGGTCACTTCTTCGCCGGTTCTTCCTTCGATGTCACCGATGGCTGTAGCGGCTTTGCTACGCACGCCGGGTCGCCGCTTCCATCAAGCTGCGGTATAAGATTCTCGCCACACGCTTTCACTAGCTCTTGGATTACGCCCTGAAGGGCAACAGACGTATCCTGTAGCTTTTTCTGTGCCGCCTGAAATTCGGCCTGCGCCTGCCGGTTCAGGTCATCAACCTTGAAATACTTGGCCTTCAATTCAAGGGAGATAGTGGGAGCTTCCGGAGCCTTCGCTGGCGGCGATGTAGGCGGCTGCTGTGCGGTTGCGGCGTAGGCAGCGAGGCAGAGCGCGGTGAGGGCGATGAGGCGGATGAACAACTTCATTTCGATTTCTCCTTTTTGGATGGTTGATCTTGGTCTGAAAAGTACCAGTCTGCATCGCCTGTGATGTAGCCGCAGGGCATATCCTTCTTTGGCGATGCTGTGGTTTTCCTAGATGTGAGTATCTTATCGATCTCACACAAGTCTCTCTCATGAGCGTCTAGCTCCTTACGGAAAGCATCGTATATCTGATCGCGGTTTGCGGACACTTCGTCGTATCGCCGCTGGAGATCAGCAATGTACGCCGCCACATCATCGAGGGTGCGACCTTCGGGTAAAGTGCATTTGGTCAAATCACCCCTCGCACAGATGATTAGCACGCCCCCATCTGAGGGCAATGCTGGACTGATGGTGGTGTAGTACGTTTCTACTGATGGGAGAGGTGCCCGCGAGGAGCCGTCATAGGTTGTTGCTGGTACGCTCTGCCCCAGGACCGGCAACGCCGCGAGCAAAAGTGACGCGATGAGATGTTTCATGTTTCTCCTTCCCAGTCCTGGTCGCGGTTCTAGTCGTCGGTGGCCTTCATGCCGCGCTGCAAGTCGTCTAAGGCTGCACGCTCGCGAATAAGGATTGCTGTGCCGTGCTGGCTCCATGTTGCGCGGACTCGCCCAACGCGAAATAACCACACAATATCTTTTTTGCGCTCTGCGATCTGGCGCTCCCGCTCCACGGTGAAGAGGTAGGCGGCGTGGATAGCTTTCGCTCTTCCTTCAGGGCTATCATCCTCCTGCCATTCTTTAAAAGAATTGTCATGCCACTTGGCGTCTGCTGGCATGAGGAATATGCCGATATGAAATTGGTCAGTTCCATAGGAATCAAGATCACGAACCCACGTTCTGACGTATTTCCACCGCGCTTTTATGTACTTCCGCTCCTGCTGCTCGGTAAGTGGCTGCTGCTCAATCATCGTCTTTCCCTACCTTTCTTATAGCCGCCTTCAAGTCCTGAAGATAGCAGATAATCACGAACGCGAGTACGCCGCTCCATACAAATAGGAGCACGAACGAGCAAAAGATAACATTCGCCAATCTATCCAGCGTCATGCTCGGCTCCCTTCGCTTGCACGGAACGGGGGCTGTAAGAAGTGCGTGGATTACAGCAATTTGCCGCATTAATGGAATCCACGATAGACTGCGGATCGTTCTCTTCATACCATTTGCGATCTCGCTCCTGTTCGACTTCTTGGAATCCGCCAGATTCCCCTAAAAATTTTTCGCCTCGTGGTTGGTCATCACCCTCTATCACATCTTTCTCGCTGACCGGCGCTTTCAGCCGCGCGTTCTCAGCCTCTAGCTCGGTGATGCGCAACCGTAAATCAGCGATGCCCTTGGTATGTTCGATAAGTTCGCCTATCTCTTCATGGTTAATTCTTATCGAAACACACTCATCTTCACGAGCAAACTTACTCCTCAATTCAAGGGCTTCCAAGATAGTCTCAATCGGCGTCTCAGTCATGCTTCCCTTCCTTCTGCTTCTGGATGTTCCGCCATGCGTCGGCCCATGCTTGTCGATCCTGTCGATTGTATCCAACGCGTTCGCCTAAGAGCCTACCACCGGAAAACACACAGATGGATCGAATGCTATATTCAAGACGGGCATCCGGGTAGACCTGCTTCACTCTCTGCTCTGAAGTCACTTCCGTTCTCCCTTCTGCCCTAGCAGGCGAGTGCTAACCCTAGCAATCTCTGCTGCTATCCACGCTGGTGATTCTTTTCGCAGCCGCTCATCGTAGTGGCGCAGAGCGGCGAGCATCCCCGCTTCACCACTGCGTCCGGATGGGCCAATCTGCTGCTCAAAAGTATCCAGACACTCGCTCACCATATCCTGCTCGATCACGCGATGCAAAAAAGCAGGCGCGACGAGCGGCTCAGCGGGCGATTCATACTTTTTACGCGCTTCGCCAAAAGTGCGCGGCTCGGTAGCGAGCGCGGTCTGGCTGCATAGCTCTAAATCTTTAATTCGTTTCGCAAGGTTGATTACCGCCCCTGCGATAATCTCTGGCTCATTTGTATGGTTAAGTATTTCCCTCACCACATCCAAGTCGCCATACATCACTTCACTGAGTTGACTCATATTATTTTCCCTTCTCCACCAGCCTCTCGCCGTCCCACACCAGCCGCCGTTCCGCTGCTACCTCGCCATACTTCGTGCTCCGCCGCTCCCACGTCACTCGACTTACCCTGCACCGGCAGACCTCAACGCCGTCGATCACGCGCGGGGCCTGGTTGCAGATGGGGCAGGTCACTTCAACGCCTCAGAGATTTCTTCTCGCATGATTTCGCGTATTACTTCTTCCAGTGTCGGTGGAATAACTGGCGCGGTTTCTTTTGGTAAACCAAAACTGCCGGGGTGCATGATACCCATCGCTACAATGCACTCCTCGCACCAGTGCCGCGTGGGAATCGCCGCGTCAACCCACCCATCCCGGCTCCATGACGCCCCTATTCTCACTGTGATAGGTTTCAAGAACCTGTCATTATCAACTGCCGACTTGCCGCATCGATCACATGTGTACGTTGTTGTTTTTGCCATCACGTTCACTCTCCTCTCTGCTCCCTGTCAGATGGTCTTACCTTCTCCCGCCCCCCTGTCCCCTCTGCCTCTTCTGCCTCGTCCTCATCTTCTTCCTCATCCTCGCCCTCTCCCTCCTCCTCTTCCTCGCCTCCATGAAACTCGTCGCAGCAATCCTGCCCACAGAACACGTTCCCTTCCTCGTCCCACACCACCATAGCCTCGTCCCAGAATTCGTCCTCGGGGGGGTCATATCCGTTGTAGCCACCACTACCATTAGGCAAGGCAGGATAGGCCCGGCCGATCGCATCGCCGCAGTTCGAGCATTCAATCAACTGGCTCATAGGATCTCTCCGGCGGAGGCCGCTGCTTGCTGCGCATGCTTCTGGGTTAGATCGTCCACAGTGGCCAGTGCGCGCTCGGTAAAGGTGACGTCCTGCCCCAGCTCCCTTCCCGGCTCCCGCTCCCCCTCCTTCCCGCATCCCCTTGCCTGCAAACTAGCCGCGTCCTCGATCATCACCTGGGCGCCATCCAGCGAGCGGAACTCCAGCTCGGCCACCGGCACGATCTCATAGCGATCCGGCTTGTAGGTCCAGCCCCAGAGAGCGATCATCTCGGCGTTCTTTCTCTCCCACGACTCTTTCCGCGCCCGCTCGCGCCGACCGATCGCCTTCTCAGCATCCTCGCGCGACAACCACAACCCCACCAGCTGCGCGTCTGCCTCTTCGATCTCCCCACGCTCGTCGCGCTCGATCTCAACCGTGCAGACGGCGTAACATGCGAAGTTAAATCTCATGACCGCGACCTCCCCCCTCCCTCACGTCCGCCTCCAGTTCCTCCTCTACTTCCCCCTCTACCCTTCCTGCTCGCCAGCGCCTCTCGGACCAGCACCCGGATCGTCGCCAGGACCGTCCGGTCCTCTGCCGCAGCCAGCCGCTCGATCTCTGTCATGGTCTCGGCGTCGAAATATACGTGGGCGTCGCGCTTGGGTTCAGACTTGCTGTCAGCCCCCTCAGCCCTCCCTTGCTTGCTCTCGCTCCTGCTTCCTGTCTTCATAAGCCAATACTAGACCTTTCTTTAGGATTGTCAAGGATAAAATGGGAATTATCTTTTCAGGTCCACTTCTGCCATCTCGGCCCAGTTCTTGCCCACGGCGCAATCGACCCCGATCCACAATCCCCCTGGCGCCGCCGGGCCGCGCAATACCTTGCTGGGAGACTCCAGAATCGGCCGTACCCGCGCCAAGTGTTCCTCCAGCAGCGCCTCGTCGAAGTGGAACAGGAAACTGTCGTGAATGTTATCGCAGAGCCCGTACCTGTCCACTAGCCCTTCCCGGTCCAGCTCCTTCATCTTCTCTCTGATATGCCCGAACGCGATATTGCTCAACCAGAACGAAATGGCCTCCTCGCCTTGATCGCCGTGGCCCCACTCCGACTTCCTAGCGTCCCAGCGGAACACCTCGTAGTAATGCCGCAAGTGTCCAAACTCGGTCTGTAGGAAGTTCTGCTTATGAGCTAACTCCTGTACCCACTCCTGCCACGCAAACACCTTGGGGAAAACCTCCTTATAAGATTCCAGAATGGATGTCGCCTCGAAGAGTCCAGAGAAAAATTCTATATACCTCGTATACAATCCGTTGTCCTTGAGCCCGTTGCCTATTCCCAAGCCGGCGTGCTTGACCTTGGAGTCGCGTATCTCCCTGAACTTCTCATTCGACTTCAGCCACTTGCATCGCTCCTTCAGTTCCTCATCGGACTCGTGTAGGATTTCTTGCACACGCCACAACTTCAGGAAGTGCCCGGTCATGATGCTGTGCATGTCGATGCGTGCGAGGCGGATATAATTCGGGTCGTTGGCGAGGTAACCCAGGGTCAGGACGTGGCAGGACTTGAAATCCCATTCGCTCAGGAGTTTCCCCGGCTCGGCTGCGATCATGGATCGCGTAGCCTTGGCCAGCCGCCCATGCTTGGGAAAGTTCTGAATGTTGGGATTGCGACTGCTCAACTGTCCAATAGCTGTGGCAAACGTGAAAGTCGTATGCACTCGACCATCTGCGTGCGGCCTGAACCCTTCCACGTAAGTTCCCTTGGCCTTTCCAATTTCACGGCACTCGATCACCTTGACGTAGAAATTGTCCTTATAGCGCGCAGATAACCGCATCAACTCCTTCTTCCCGGTCGTCTTCTTGCCATCCTTGGACTGAGGGATCTTGTGCCGTCGAGCGGTCATGTAGGCCATCAATTGAGGAGATGAGTTGGGCGAGAACTCGTAGACCCGGCACCAGCGGCGGTCAGTCGAACCAGTCGAGCCCTCCGAGCCCTCCGAGAACGGACGGAGGTCGTAGAAGTACCTCTCGCCCTCTTCCAGTTCGCCGTCCTCGTTCTTGGTCGGCGGCTCTTGGAACCGCTCCTGCCTGACTTGGGTCAGCTCGTTCTCCGTGATGGCCTGCCAGCGAGCCAGCTTCCCTGCCCTCTCTGCCTTCTCGCGCTGGGCCTTGGTCAGGGGCCTCTCTGTAGGCCCAGTGGCAGGAAGGGGCAATTCCGGGGCAGCAATGACCCTCTCCAGCACCTCCTTCAGCCCCGCAGGGACCGTCTTGTACCCGCCCTTGGGATGGATCTTCCGGGCCTCGTCAGGGAACTTCTGGTCCAGCTCCGCCCTGGCCTCCCGCTCCGCCTGCTCGAACTCTGCCCCCAACGCCATTCGCTTCTGGTCGTTTATCGGCAACCCCTGATCCTCCATCTTCGCCAAGATTGGCCGTACCTGCTCGACCTGAGCGACATAACCAGCTGACTGCCGACCGGGAACCGAGTCCCACCAAATCTTGCGGTCCTCCATCGTCTTGCGCGTGGTCCGGTAAACGCGCAAGGAAGCGTCCGTATCCACAATTCCATAGAATTCCAGACACTGATCGTTGTAGTGCTTCCACGGAAAGGGGAACGAGGAGAAGGAGGCCGAGAACTGAAGGTGGGCTGGCAGGTCCGGCTGTGCGAAGTGGTGCTGCTGGAGGGTATCATGGACCGTACCAGTAGGCAGGAAATAAGAGGGATCTGAGAAGTCACGCTCCCCGACCGCGCGCAAGACCTTCTGGTCGAACAGCCAGTAGTTATGACCGCACTTGGGCAGCGATAGTCGCAGCAGCCACCTCGTCGCTGCAATCCCGTCCTGGTCCCACTGCAAGGCAATCCCTTGACCCGGCTCGATCGAGAACTGACTCAGCCTGACTTGCGTGTCCGTGAACCCGTCCGTCGCGTCCTCGTCCAAGGAGGCCGATTCGTAGGTCTCGATGTCATGGCTCAGGCACAGGTACGACCTCTCCCGTTCGTCAGGGCTCAGGGCCAGCCAGGCGTCCGACCGCGCTTTGACGTCCCGGCAGAACAGGTCGATCTCGCGGCGGGTCGGGTGGAGCTGGTAGCGGAGGGAGTGACGCCGGAGCCAGCAGGTTAAGTCAGCCTGCACTTGCTGCTTCCGCTTCTGCTCCCAGTCCGAGTAGTTCGCGTCCCAAGCATCCGGGTTATCCACTGGATCATAAGGACCGTCGTAGTTCTTCAGTGAGAGGTCCGGCAGGTCCAGTATGAACTGCTGATCCCTCCCCGCCGCCACGTTCACGGCCCGAGCGATATCCCTGGCCAGCACCCCCGTAAGGTGAATGGCGCCGCGGCGGAGGAAAGCTGGGTGGTAAGTTGGGACAACCAGCAGGGGGTCGGCCTCGTGGTCCCTCCCGGCTGCCTGCTCGTAGACCTCCAGCGCGCGTAAGACATATCCCCGGAGATGCCCTACCCCTCGGTGCTCTCCTGACAGCCCGGTCATTGTCCGCGTCGGCACGTTCCCCAGAGTCAGCACGACCTTGGGCTTGAACTTTCTCAAGAAATCCAATACGTTCTGTTCGCAATGCTGGATCGCCTCGTACTCGTAGCTGGCTCCATCGAGCGCGTTCCCAAAGGGGCGGCAGAAGATTGTGTTGGCGATAGCGAACTGGTCGCGAGCCAGCCCTATCCGGCGGATAGTACGTTCGAGCACCGATCCGCTGGCTGCGTATGGCCGGAAGGGGAGCTGGTCGCGGGCTTCGTTTTCTCCGCTGGCCTCCCCCAAGATGGCTACCTTGAGTGTGCCAAATCCTTCAGGAGAGAGGAAATCGGAGCCAGCGGACTCCAGCGGACAGCCGTAGCACGTGAGACATTCTTTCTTCCGAGGGGTCATCTTAGAGCCACCTCAACGCCAACGGGTCAACCTTGCATCTCTCCGCCAGCATGTCCATCGGCCCCACGAGCCGCAACCCTTCCAGACTCCTGGCACGACTAAGCGCGACATATAGCATAGCGTGCTGCCGGGCGAACATCCACCCACGGAAATCGACCTGCACCCGGTCCAGACTCAGCCCCTGCGCGCGATGAACCGTACTCGCATAGGCCAGCCTCAGCGGGAAATACTCGATCTGGCCTACCACCCATCTCCGCTTTGACTTACGGTAGTAGGGCTGGGCTAGGAATCTCCCGTCCCCCTCGCCTCCCTGATCGATCCACGCCCCGTTGTACCAGTCCGGCTTGTCCCCGAAGTCCATTGCGCGAACCAAGCTCTCTACTCCCACGACCTCTCCGGTGCGCACCAGCTCGACCAGCACAGTCGGCGCCATGCCACCTTCCCGGCTTGACTGAATCCCCCGGACCCATCCACAATCCCCATTCGCGTAGACGATCTGCCGGTCCTCGTACTTGTTGGCCAGGATCATCACGTAGCAGCCCTCACGCAAGATGGTCCGCTCGGGGATGATCTGCCACTCTTTCCTGATCCTTCCTCCTGCGGCCCAGCGGCGGCTCGGCAACTGGATCAGCCTCCCCCGCTCCCGGTCCAGCCTCAGTTGGTTGATCCGGTCCACCTCGTCGTTCTTGCCCACGATCGTTGTCCCGCGAAACTCGTTATCGACGAAGCTCTCAAACCTCTGGCCGCAGGACTGGAACACCTGCAGGCAGTCCTGCCCCCGGCCGGCGCGCGCGAAGTTCAGCGCGGCCAGAAATCTCTGATCGGCTTGGCGCCAGACCTTGGTCAGGCGGGTCTCGTTCTTGGCGAAGCGGTCCCAGAACTGGGAGAGGAAGGCCCACGGGATAGGCTGGGCAGCACGGCGTCGGCCTCCGTTCGTGCTCCCCGCTGGCCGATCTGCGATTGCCGGCAGCTGCATGAAATCTCCAACCAGAATCAGTCCTACCGGCCTAGCTCCATCCTCGGCCCGGTGTAGGTTTACGTCGTCGAACACCCGAACCAGCAGGTCCAGTGTCTCCCTCGAAACCATTGAGCACTCGTCGAGCACGACATTCCGGTATCCCTCTTCAGCCAGCTTCTTCAGCCGACGTTGCGCCGTCCCCTGAATATAGGCGTCGCGCAGGGAGTCGGTGTCGAAGAATCCCAGCAGGGAGTGGATCGTGATCGTGTTCAGGTTAACGGCTGAGATCCCGGTCGAAGAGGAAAGTGCTGCATAGCGAGGGTCCGAGGCACAGCGTTCGCGGCACAGGAAAGTCTTCCCACTCCCGGCGATCCCGGTCACGAAAGCGCAGGGGGTGGGGGCGTCGGAATCAAGCGGGATGTCGTGCAGGGAAGAGAGAGACTCGGCAAGACCGGCTTCGTCGGCGACTTGGCTGTGCTGCAGGTGGCCGGTGGAGATTTCCAGCTGGTCGAGAAAGGCGTCGGCGGCAGCGGCAGCAGAAGCAGCGGCGGAGGCCGGTTCCACAATCTCGTCATTGGTCTTGGTCTTGGTCTCGGTCTCGGTCTCGCTCATCCCTCTCCCCCTTCTCTACCTTCCCCGCCTCCGCGCGCCTGACCCACCTCAACTCGAATCCTAGTCCCGCGGCGACCTTCTGGTTGATCGGCTCCGTTCCTGACTTGATCGCACGGAGGCGGCCAGCCTCCACGCCCAGCCGCCTTGCCAGCCGCGCACCGTTCCCATAGCCGAGCATCCGCCGGTCGAGTTCTTGGAGGACCAGATCGGGATTGACGGGACGGAGAGACATGACAACCGAATCAGATTGAACTAAAACCACGCGCCCCAGCGGGCCATTTCCGTGGGCACTCGATGAATGCAACCCAGATGCACAAGAAGCTCCGCCACCAGATCACCATTGTACTGGCGAGCCGCATTGGAGTCAGAGATGGCTTGGGTCAACCGAGCTAGTTCCGCGTCGTACTCCTTCTTCTGCTTTGTTGTCACCATGACTTACCTCTCTTAATCGAATTTCTATTTTAAACAAGCCACCTCGCTCCCTCTCAATCAAGAAGGCCGCCACGCAGACTCTCGCCCCGTGGCGGCCTTCGTTGCAGCCTCGGCCCAGAGTGAAGGAGGCCGTCACAATCCCCGGACCTTGTAACCTCTCTCAGGAAGGGGCGAAGAAACTGAGAGAGGGCGGCTGCAAAGTCAAACGCGCAAGGATCAGGCCGGTGCAGGTCTCTCTGCTGTAAGTGATTTGCCCGTCTCACCGATCCTTGCGCGACCTGTTAGCGCCCTTTCGGCCCGTACTCCACTCCACTGGCCTTGGCTGACCCGACCGCGAAATACCCGTTGATCCTCGGTCTGGCATGCAAATGGACCTTCCCGAGCTTGGTATCCACGTCCATATCCGGAATTGAGTTGCCCTTGGAGTCCGGTGGGAACCGGTGCTGGCCCAGCACTCTCGGCAACCGCTCCCCGGCCGTGTCGAACCGCTCCTGGGTGTCCTGATCCGGACTCCCTTCCCAGACCGTCTCGACTTCCAGCATGGGCTCGGCGGCCGTGGCCTTGAAGAACTCGTCGAGGAGGGTCCGGGCCGTGATCCTGGCTGGCAACTGGACCTTCAACTGGGCCAAGATCCAAGCCAGCGGAATCGCCCCGCCCTTTCTGGAGTCAGCTCGGGTCGAGACAAAGTAGTCAGTCAGCGAAATCCCGTCCCACTTGCCACTCGCGTCCACGACCGTCGCATCCAGGGCCGTGAATGCATAGACCTGGCCCCCCTTGTCGGTCGCGACCTTGTACCGCGCCGGCTGTCCGTCCTGACCCTTGACGTCGCGCTGCTTGATCTTGACCAGCCACCGTCCGTCCGGTAGCGGCGGAGGCGCGGCATACGGGTCCACGTCCGCGTGTGTGTCCATCTCCTGCATGAGCAGGTTCGGATCGTCGAGGTTGAGGACCGGCGCGTCGAGGCCCGAGGCAGCAGACCCTCCGCCGCCAGCGCCGTCCACCTGCTGGTCCATGTAAATCGGCTGGGCGAAGTCGTCGGCGGTGCTGACCGTCGAGGGCTGGCCGGAGCCGGGTACTGCTGTCGAAGTTGCCATATCAGTAAATCTCCTTTGATATCGTTTCGATGGTGCTTGGTTAACGTCAGATTCGCTGCGAACTAGAATTTCATTCGCTCGAACTTCTCTACTGCTGCTATAGCATCTGCGGTCTCAGCGAACAGAACAGCTTGCATTGCCGAATGAAATGCCGAATCTACAGCATCCGTCACTTGATCCCTTAACTTGTCGCAATGCCTATTCCAGTCTGCCAATATCTTCTTTGCTTTCTCCATCTGTGCATTGGCCCGCTTTACCTTGGGAGGGATAGGCGGAATAGGAATTTTCTTATCGCCGTATCGGCTTGGTTTAGCCCGTTTAGCTTCATCGAGTCGGTTTAACAAAAACCGTTTTTGAGATGAATTCACGGCTGAGTACTCCTTTCTTGTGGCCTAGCTTCTGGCATACTGTGTTGCTCTGTTGCCAGTCGCCGCCGTTGTTTGCGTCGTTACCGCCTCCGTTACCGCCCTCCACTATTGCTGCTCGACGACTCTATCGGTGACCCTGACTTCCGGGTACTCAAAGCTCTGTATCCGGTTCTGCTGTTGCGCTATAGACGACTCTGGCATCTGGCGACTGGCCTGACTAGCCGTCATCTGCTGTCGCAGTTGCCTGAGCTGCCATGCCACGTACTTCTGCACGCTGGGCTCATACGGCGCCTGACTGGCCTGCTGCTCGTACCACTCGACAACATCCTTGGGTAGGGTGATGGTGATGGTCCGCGAGTTAGAATCGGCGTCGTTGCTGGCTGCCGGCTTCGCCTTGCCTGGGCGATGCGTCCGACGGCCAGAGGTCCGGGCCGGAGCTGGCGTCTCGGCCGAGGCCTGCGAAGCCAGCGATGACCCTGCAGCGCCGCTGACCTGGTTGCCGATTCCCGCTCCGGGGAGCGTTCCTGTTACTGTAGACATGAGATAGGTTTCCTCCTTTCTTGAGAGATGATGGTGCTTTAGAAACTCAACTCGTCCACGCGACCCTATCGCAGACGTCCTTCAAACTTCGGCTCGTCCCACGCTTCGACGTAATAAGCCTCGACATCCTCAGAATACTTATACGCCCCCGATTCCCTTTGAGTCTGAGTACAGACAACCAAGAAGGGATCTGGTGACTCATTCAACCACTCAACAAAAATCGCCACGTCTGGTACAGCCTTCTTGATCTGAATGGCCTTGTCCAACACAAACTCAGGGATGGGTTCTTTGTACTCGTCGATCTTGGTACGCATCCAAGTCGGGATCGAGTACCAGGAAGAATCGGAAGTCATCCATGCCGCAAAGGTTCGTGCAGCCACTTCCTTCAGATGTTCCTTCTTGTATTTCTCCACGTCGGCCTTGTCAAGCACGTCCATTTCCAGCCGGGCCAGGGCGCTCGCCAAGGGCATCTCGGCAACTTCCTCGCCGTTCTTGATCAGAGCCTTCTTTGCTGAATAGCCGAGGACTTCTTCAGCCTCTGTCAGTAATCCTGCCACCAGTGAATCGGAACTCAACACGGCCAAGGAACTGCGCTTGATTTCCGCGTGGGTCATTGTCGTTGTCATTGTTGTCGTTGCCATTCTGATTCCCCCTTCTTCGCAACCCCTCCGTTGCCGTCTGTTACTTCGTTGCTGTTGAGGTCAGTACAGGTACGGACTCAGGCCTAACCGCTTGCTGCCCTGCCTGTCCAACCTGCCCGGCCTGACCCCCTACCGCCTGCTTCCCCCTGAACCTCTCATCGACCTTCTTCCGCCATTCGTCCATAGCGTTCCCTTGTTCTGACTGTAACTTGTCAACTGTGTGCAGGAACTCGTCGAACCCCCCCTCCAGCGTTGGTACAAAGTACCCACCGGGATACTTTTTTAACAAATCCGGCAGCTTCGCCGACACAACCCGAGGATTTGCGGGATAAAGTATGTTCGTGACTGGATCAGGGTGCTTCATAAAATACATTCTGACAACATTTTCGATCTCGTCCACTACCATCTTCTTCTTCGGATCGGCGGGATCAGGAACCTCTACAGGCTTGCGAACCATGTAATCCTGCGCGTGAATGCAGTGACCGACCCAAGTAGGAACCTTTGCCGTAGCTTTCTTGCCTGCCACATCAGGGCCATAGATCGGTGTTCGGTCCTCTTCCTCTGACTTCGAGGAATGCGCCGTCCACAACACGTACTCTACCGGCCACGAAGCAAACTTCATCACTAGAGAATAAAGATGATTTTGTGTAAATCCGTAGTGCCCACGTGAATTACCGGCAAACTTGACCATTGTTTCTCTGCCGTTAACCCAGACATTGAGTCCGAATTGATTGGTCGCGTCCTCGCCCGTCTTGACTCCGTTATCAGCCAGGTAGCGCAACACAGTCTGCGAAACCGAGGACAATCCTTCGATTGCCAAGCCCCCGTATTCATCCCAGTTTGTAGGAATGAGATTAGTATGGGAGCTTGAGTCCTCTGGATGCTCAGGCCAGTAACCCTCCGCGATCTTGTAAAGGAATGGGAGAGGAACCTGAACATTACAGCGATGTGGCACAAGCAAGCCTCCACGAATCTCTCCCTCGATGGGGTCAAGTCCACCGCCATCCGTAGTCAACAGTAGCGTCCTCTTATGGGTTTTCTCGTAGATATACTTTGAGAAATGTCCCACTGCCGTTGATTTGTAAGTGTTTGTGTCACCGTAGATGAGTCCTGTCCTTGCCATTGCCAATCCCCCCTTCACATAGTTGCTTTGTATTTACTTGCTCCAGCTCCGGCTCCAGCTCCGGCTCCCGCTCCGGCTCCAGCTCCGGCTCCCGCTCCCGCTCCCGCTCCCGCTCCGGCTCCGGCTCCGGCTCCGGCTCCAGCTCCAGCTCCGGCTCCTTACCCACCCAATGAACAAGACGGCTTGATTCATGCCCAGCCTCCTACTTCTGTTTTCTAGGCAGGTTGGCGATTTGCACCGCGTCAATTACAGAACCGCGACCGACGATAACCCTTCCCTCAGGAAAAGGCTCAACTTCATTGAATTCACATGAGGTAAGCGAACCAGAAAATCGTCCAGTGTCTGCGACCCACGCCGCTGACTCCAGAACCAATTCCCGTGGTCCAACTGCAACCAGTTTTCCGGTGTCAATCATGGTCACTGTACGAATGAGGTAGTTCTTACCAATCTCCCAAGGCCCAAGCGTATCGGTCGGGATTGTCTGCGTTGAAAACATTGAGGCCAATTGCCGCGCTTCGCCGATTGTTAGTTCATCGAGTTTCATCTGACTCCCCTTAATCCCTCAGTTAATGTTGCTGCTCATCTTTCTCTTCCTGCGTAGCCTATCCGTGCCTGCGCACCCACCCGTCCAGCACATCCCTGACCAAGGCCGCCGTGCTCCAGCCCCGCGCCTTGGCCGCCTTCTCCAGCCGCTCGACCGTGCTCCTCTTCAGCTTGTAAGTCTGATAGTTGACCAAAGGCTCCTCGTCGGTTGACCGTAGCCTCGCGGGAGGAGTCCTAGCAGTGGGAGGGCGGCGTAGACCATCCGGCCTGCCATTCTTGCTACCTGAAATATCGTTGTGGCTTCTCGTCCTCATGTGCTGCTCTCCACTCTTTACTGAGATTTGTTGATACTAGACCCAGGCCGGGGCGATGTCAAGAGGAAAACGGGGGAGGAGGGAGATTATTTTTCTCTGCTGTCTGCTCTCTGGCCTGTTCCTCCGCCCGCTCCTCTTCCCACTCCCTGACCGCCGCTTCGCACTCCTGTCGGGCCTCGTCCTCGGTCCGCCCCCAGCCATAGAACCGGGTCTCCTCCTCGCGGTCGGCGAGAAAGGCCAGCCAGTCGTGCGAACGGTCAGGGATGGGCGGGAAGACGGGGCAAAGAGTAATCACTTGACTGACTCCTCGGCCGGCTCCCCCGCCTGTCCCAGCTCCCCCAGATTCTGCGTCAGCCACTTATGCAGACACCCCTCCCCGCACAGGATATCCCCGCCCTCGTGCGCCTCACTGAGCGAGTAACTCAGAATGACAAGGGACTGGCGCCCGCCTCCGTGCCGCCCGAGGAACCAGTGATTGCAGGCCTGCCTGACCGCTCCGCAGAGGTCGCACTTGGCTATGGTTTCAATGGCCATCGATCTCGACCAGCCCTTCCTTCGGGTGGTTAGGCCTTTCTGACTCAGGCCACAAAATTTCGTTAATGATCCTACTCACATGCGCTGGATGGCAACCAAACATCTTGCCTAACTCCTTTTGGTTGGCCTGCTTTTCACGGTAGAGAGTTCTCATCCGACCTACATCCTCCCAAGTCAAGTGGCGCTCGTAAGGATTCGTCCGTCCATTGCGGTGCGCAGCTCGCCATATCTCACAAACGCTCCTCACCTTCTTCCGCTTGCGCCGCATTTCTGCCACGTCGTCAGGAGTTGCGGTAAGAAGCCACGCAATCTCAGTTTGGGAGCGCCCTTCATCAAAAAACCATACAGCAATCTGATCCATTTGCTCAGGAGTAAAATGATGTTTTCGGTTACCAATTTTGAACGCATGGTGTTGGTTGCCTTGAACTGTGACGTATTCCAGATTCTCTGGGTTATTGTGTGTATGTACAGCATCAAGGTGGTTGACTTGGTAGCCTATTGGACGCGGACCAATAAACGCCGCTGCAACCAAAAAGTGAACATAAGCTCGTGCTTGGTCGCGCTGCTTACCGCCTGGTAGATGAACTACTGGATAACCGTTTCCTGTAGCAGGACTAGCCTTCAACACTCTCAGTGATCGGACTCGTCCAAGTGAACTCACCTGTAACCTTCCTTCAAATCCAGGAACATCCCTCCAAACCTCTTGATTGTCCATAAAGCAACTGTACTACTTTTCCTGAATCTGGACAAGTACATTTTCTTTTGGGTGGTTTGGAACTCTCGTCCTGAAGTGTTCTAATACAGCAGGATCATGCTCTGGGTCGGGGGGACCAAAACAAAATCCTGGCTGAGTTGGCATACTTCTGAAATTACAAACTCCAGGATATGAACAGGCGGTCCGCGTCTGTGGAAAATATTTGTTTAACGCACTCCTTTTGGAGGAATAGCCGCCTTCACGTTCGGCCTGTCTGACCTTCTCTACATCTTGCGCGACTTGCGTTTCGGCGCTTGCGAGTTGCTCCAGCAGGTCTAGGGTCTCGTCCCGGTTGCGATATTGCACGAGCACCGGCACCAGTTGCTCGGCCAGCGCGTCCAGCTCCTCGCCATCCTCTCCGAGCGCGCCTTCTTGAACCTTACCCTGATCCAAGAGGTCGATCCACTCGGCCACCTTCATCGTCCTCCACACGGGACTCTTCTGCCACGACCGGTAATCCAACCTTCTCCCCCTCCCCGACTCGTCCTTCCACTCGTAGGTCCAGGCCCAGCGCCGGTCGTCCGAGGTGATCCCTTCCTGCTTGTAGGCGCGGACCAGCACCGACTCCTGATTCCAGCGCGGCTCTCCGGGCTGCGCCTTCTTGTTTTCCTTCCGGCTGCCCTTGAGGAGGTATTCGTAGCGGACGCCGAGGACGGTGGGGGGGTCAGGAAGGGAGGAGAGCCAATCAGCAGTACGGTCTGAGACCAGCTCGCCGATTCTTGTTTGTAAGATATTTACTTTCGCTGACAATTCCTCCATGCGGGAATGATCAAAGTCCGAAGCGCCAGCAGAGTCAATACAAGTACACTCTTCCCGATACTTTCCGCACACGCGACACTCGTGGTCTTCTCCCAACTCATCATAATGAGCGTCTTCTTGCATCTCAGATGCGTGCTGCTCGGCTACTTCCTTCAATTCCCGCTGTAGATCCCACGCCCCTTCCAGCCTCTTCTCCACGTCCACCGCCTCGCTCAGACCCTGCATATCGACCTGCGCGTCCAGTTCCTTCCTGCGGTCCCACGAACCGGTGGTCTTGAACGACTGTAGATAGAGATAGCCGGTCGATCGTTCGTGCAGCAGAGCGTCGTGGCGGGAGAGGAAATGCAACTCGAACTCTACACCACTCCCCCCACATTTGGGACAAGTCAGCTTAACGGAGTGGTCAAACGTAGAGTCAAACTGCAGCTTACCGCCAGCACAGAATTTGCAAGGCTCCTCTGCCAATTTCCAACAGCCCTCTCTTTCCACTTCCAAAATGGTGAACGCCTCGTGGATTCCACGCCATCGCCTTCTCGCCCAGCACCTCACCATCGCCTCGACCAGCGCGGCCATCTCTTCCTTCAACCACTGGTCCTGATCGAACGGCTGATACTGTGCCACTCCCCCCGCGGTCGATTCCATGTTGCACGCAACCGCGACAGGTGGTACCGCTCCTGGCGCCAGATCCCCAAACTCCACCACGATCGGCGACTCGGCCGCCGGGCCACCCCTTGCAATCGGATTCGCCATCAGATCCGCGAAGTCATTGACCACCTCGGGCTGACCCCCGGCGACCGCTGCCGCTGCCTGCCTCTGCCTAGCCTCTTCAGGGTCTAACTCGACTCCCTCGGACCACTCGGCGGTGAAGTCGGCAAGGGCCGCAGCGACAGCGCGATCCTCGATCTGGCGCGCAGCAGTTTGGCCGTCACCATAGCGGTAATCGAACAGTGCAATCAACTGGTCGGCTAGGGACAGCTCTGGATACTTTTTGGAAATGTTGTCGAGACCCTGTTGGCCATCGCGCAACAGGATTTCCATGCCGCTGTGCACCGCCGACCCCACGACCAAGTGACTCGACTTCCTCGCCGGCACGAGTCCGACCCCAGCAGCGCCCTCGTGATACTCTAGCCATCTAAGACGGCGGCATCTCTGGGCAGCCTGTACTCTCGACCGATCCGTGAATATCGTCTGTGTCATCTCTCCTGTTCCCCCTTCTCCTCTTCTTGCTCCCCCTCCGCTTCCCTCCACTCGGCCTCCCGCGCCGCCTTCTCTTCTCTCTCCTGGGCCAGCTTCCCTTGGATCATCCCCACCGTCCGGCAGACCTGCTCCCAGTTCGTCGCCGGCCGGATGCCTGGCTGGTCGAGGGGTTGGGGCGGAGGGAGAGAGGAATCAGAACCATTTTCACAACCATTCATATATCACCAAACTGAACCCTACCACCCCTCTTCACTACTTGTCAATACCAAAATTACCATAATCTTCAGTTTGTCTGCAGACCTTCTATAGTTGGCAACCTTCCCAACCCCCTCCGCCCCCTTCCACCCCCCCCCCTCCTCCAAGAATCCCCTTGCGTTCCCGCCGCTCCCGGTCTACAATTCCTTTCGTCCGGGTCGATCTGGCCAGGAAAAGCCCAGACAGCCTGCCCTAACAGGTCGCGTGAATGGGATCGGGCCGGTCCCCCAAGGCCGGCCCAGTCACCTTCCAAGACCTCGGTCAGGCAAATTCACGCGATTATCCACGCCGTCAGATTCCCCCACCGACGCCACGGGATATTTGTGCTCATGCAACTCCAGAAAAGGAGCACGCTGATGTACGACGACGAGTATGACGACCATCATGACAATGACTATTCTGGTGACTATTCTGATGACTATTCTGGTGATCCTACAGACTTTAGAAATTTTGATACCGCGTCAATCTATAATCCCGAGGAGCCGGACACCTCCCCGGCTCCGGCAGCGGCCTTACCCCCTCCTCTCCCCCTCTCCACCCGCGCCCCTGCCCCCGTCCCGGCCCCAGCTCTAGCCCCTCCTCCCTCCCTCCTCTATTCCCTTGACGCGACCGTGCCCGGCCTGTTCGCGCGCCGATCGATCAATATCATCGTGGGAGACGCCAAGACCGGCCGACTGCGCTTCGCCCTGACTCACCTCAATACCTATGCCGATCCTGAGAATCCACTCTTCCTTGACCACCCCGTATCCAGACCCGTCCAGCTTGGCTGCCTTCTCTGCCTCCGCGATGATAGCCGCACCTTCAACGACATCCGCGGCATGGCGCTTTCCAACCTTGAGCGGCCAGGAGTCTTCCCTACGGAGCGCTGGTACCCCTCCAAAGTCGATGAGAGCGAGCCGCTGCACTTCCTGAAACAGCCATACGATCTGCTCTCCAACTCACATAAAGGACGCATTCGCAACGGCCCTCCGCACTTCATCCTTATCGAGAACCTGCAGCTCCTCCTCCACGGCGACACGACCAAAGAGAAGGATGTGGTCGTGTTTCTGGATCTTCTGCGCGAGTTCTGCAACGACAAGGACGTGACCATACTGGGGACTGTTGGCACTCCCAAGATGCAGAAAGGCACATCCTATTCTTCCCACTGCCAGCGCATCCGCGGCGCTTCAGTGTGGGCCGAAGGCGCCGACACGGTAATCAGTATCGAAGAGGCGCGCGCCAGTTCCAAGACTGGCCTGACGCCTATGGATGCCGAACTCTATCGCCGGGTGACCTTAATCCCACCAGGCCAGCCCCGCTCTTACCTATGGACCCGGTTCACCCTCGACGGCCAGCTCCCTCTTGTCAGCGCACCCCAGGCCGAGATGATCACGGGACAGGGACTCATGGACCAGATGCTCGACCTGGTTGAACCCAACGCCGTGCTCAGTCGGTCAGATTTCATGTCGTGGGGAGCCAAAGCAGGGTCCAGCGGTCGAACGGTAGACAGGTGGATCGCGGCGTGCGTCAGGTTCAATCTGCTACAGAAAAACGGCAGCGGACCAGCCACAACGTACACCAAATCGGTGCCAAATTAGCGCACCACAATATACGACGCCATCCCACATAATGAAACGTGCTCTATACACTAGATAGATATAGGGTGGCAACATGTCAACATAGACTTAACTTCAATCCCACCACAGAGTTAATGTTGCCACGGGCTTGGCAACATATGGCTGTATTCGTAGCCACCTCGCCTAATCTTGCCAACCCAATTGGCAACATTAAACCGCACATTACACTAGACTTAACCCTATGTTGCCATCTTGCCACTATATTGCCCCGTTACACTTTAGTACCTTTCCATTTCCTTCGCCTTCACCATCACCTCTTCACTGCCTCCCTGCCACCTCCCCCGCCACCTCTAGCTTGCACTCCGCCGCCGTCTTCCAGACCGCTCCCCGCTCCCCTCCGACCCCTCGGAACTGCCAGCCTCCCAGGACTTGCTGAATCCGTCCGGCCAGCCGTCCCTGCTGCCTGACTTCGATAACGATTCGCACCCGGCCATTGGGCAACGGCTTAACAATACGGCGGAAATCGATCCCCTGATCTGTCATACTGGACTTGTGACCCTCGCCGTTGAGTCCGTCCCGCTTGTTCTGACCCCTCGACTTTTGCATCTTCCTCCTCGTGCCTCTACTGGCACTACCACCACCACCACTGCCACCGCTACCACCGTCGAACCACCCGCCTGCGCGATCCGCTGGCCTTCGCTCGGCGTCCAGCTCCGATTCCAGGTCTCCCTCTCTGGCGACGGCGTGCCCAGTTCCCTCGTCCTCCCTCGCCAGCCCATCAGCATCAGCCCCCCGCGGTGGATTCCCAGCCAGACCATTCGCCTCTGCTCCGACCTCATCCCTCCCTACCCCCCGCGCCAACTCCCCTCTCGCCGACTGTGGTTCTGCTGCCCGAGCCGCGGCTGCCATCGCCGCTGCTCCCGGCTCTACCTGCCCGACCGCGCTGGCCGCTTCCGCTGCCGCCTCTGCTACCACCTCCAGCATGCCTCCCTGCTCCAGCATCGTCACCGGCTGGTCGCCGCAGCCCGAGCCCCCCTGCCCCCCTCTACTCTTCGCCTCCTGCCGGCCCTCCCGCTCTGGTACCGTTGGCACACGAACGGGAAATGGTGGAAGAATTGCTGGCGCGGCGCGGAGTGGGAAGTCGTTATGGAGCAGCCGTTGCCCTAAGAGGAACACTGGCCAGGATGGTTGTCGGCTGACCCTCTTCCTTCCTGCTCCCTCCCCGGCCCTCCCGCAGGATCTCTAGGCAGACCTGCGCGGTCCATTCCGCGCACTCCAGAGTCCCACGCAAGAACTTCTCTTCCTCTCGATCGTGCTCTTGGGCTAGCTTGGCACGGCAGTCGGCCGCTTGGGCCAGCGAGTCCCTCCGGACCCGGCGCGCCAAGGCCAGGTCGCGGCTGTAAAGGGAATAGTCGGCAGACTGATGCGCCGGACGAGTGCACTGCTTTGGTGATTTCATTCCAAAATTCCTCCTCCTCCGTTGATGTTGCAAACCCTAGTTCCTCCCTCCCTTGCCTGCCCACTTGCCCACCCCCCTCCCCTCGACCAAGGCGGGAGGGAGGCCGGCCGGGCCAATCCCCAGCGGCCTCCCCTCTTGGCGGGCGCCCGTGAGAGCTGCCGTTCGCCATTCCTGGTGAACCTCTCCGGGCGGGTGCAGGTGGGCGGTGGTGCGAGAGGTTGAGTGAGGATTCCGCTGGGCGCGGTTAGTCTTCGTCTTCTTTCATTTTGACGTGGAGTTCTTCCAGCGTTTCTCTCAACTGGTCGCACTCGTAGATGATTTGCCCGATTCCAATGTCAGTGAGTTCTTCCGGTTCAACGAATTTGTCTTCCAAGTCGATGATCTTTAGGCGTACCATCTTTTCTCCTCCCCCTCAATTAGGAAGCCAAAATCACCCCAGCCAGCAAAACCCCTGCCAGCCAGACCCAGACCCAGGCCGGCACCCTGCCCCAGCTCCTGCCCCAGCTCCGCCATATCCCCGGCCGGCAATAAACCACCCCGGCCAGCCGGTACGGCCGTTGCTCGCGGATCTCGGCCAGCAAAACCGCTTCCCGGTCGGGCCGATGCTGCCCTGCCTGCTCTGTCTGGCCTGCCTGCCCGGCCTGCCATAGCGCATTACATCGATCTTGCGTCATTTCACCGTACCCCCACCGATAAATCATGCCCAAAGTAGTCAATTCCTAACTTCTCCTCGATTCCATAAGGCAAGAATGGGTTATACACCCGCGGATTGACCCCACGGCCCCAACACGCTTTCATCCAATCCTTGAGACTTTGCGCCGGCCTGCGCTTCAACAGTTCCCATCCTGCGGTGCTGCAATCGACAAACACACCCCAGTCTTGATAGGTAATACCCCACTTGTCTCTAAATGGAGTGCCAACCTTCCGCAGTTCAGCCTTGAATCCGTTAAACCTCGCTCGCTCTGCCTGGTGCTCTGCAGCCTCCCGCGTGTACTTCTCGCACCCATACCCCTGTGAGGCATAAGATCCTGAATAGACAGTAGAGACGTGGTTTAGCTCCAGCGTGTGATCTGGGAGGCACTCTCGTGCAATAGCGTCTAGTTTCTCCTCTAGTGCCTTCTCTGCCGGCCGGTATACTTCTTTCAGCCATACGTCCGCGCGCGCCCTGAAGTCAGCGTCAATGGCTACCCCGTTTGGGCACTGCGAAAATTTTTCTCGTGAATACCGGCGCCGCGGAAAAGCTGTCTTGTAATCCGCTGCCAGTGCTGCGGTCAGCTCTCCGTTCATCTCGTCTGACTTTTGCCGCAGTGTAGGCCATAATGCCTGCAGTTCTGTTAGTGTTTTCTCAAAGTCTTGAAAGTTCATCTTACAATCCTCCTTCGCGTGTGATCTCTCTCTGTCTCACAGCATCCCCCAGACTCGCGCCCACCACCACGGCGCCAGAATCACCCCCCAAGCCACGACGGCCAGCGCGAGCAGGATCAGCAGCACTCCCCACGGCGGGAGAGCAAACTTAGGCCTGCCCTCCTCGACCTCGACCTCGACCTCTGCCTGCGCTCCTGCCCCTATCCCTCCCCGCGCCCTCTCTCCCGCGCGCGCCATTGCCTGCATCTCTGCCAGCTCCGCCGGCCGTGGCATGATCCCGTACCGCGCCAGCACTCGTAACGTCACTAACTGAGTCTCTGTCATCTCTCATCGCCTCCATTCTGCCTGCTCGGCGTACCACTCGGACCTCGGCCGCTCCGCTGGCCCGAACTCTCCCCGGACCCACTCAACCCGGCGCAGATACTTGCGACCCCGCCGGGTCAGCACAAGCGGAATACTCTCTGCGACTATCCAGCTGATAGTGATAGTCCAAGGAATCCAATGCATTAGATCGTACATGGTCTAACCTCTCGCTCGCCAGCTCTCGCCTGCGCACATTTCCTGTATGCGGGGGATTCGCGCCCCCCCCCCTCGCCTGCCCTTCCCTTAACCCCGCTAACTCATCTCTCTAACCGCTGCCGCAATGGCTCTCTTGTTGAATCCCATCTCGTACAAGATCCTCCTCAGCTCGCTCAACTGATTCCGTTCCTCTTCGCGGATGTAGGACTCTTCAGAGTCAGACTCGATCCCCCAGAGTCCGCCCGAGGTCACTTTCTGACAGACTCCGCCGATAACCACTTCGGCCTTGGCGCCGATGCCAATGAATACCCAGTTTCCCCTCTGCAAACCTTCCATCCGCGCGTAGTCCTGCGCGACATACTTCCGGATCTCTTCCGGAGTGTTGCCGTCAATCGGCTGCCCTTTTTCGTCAACGTAATTGAAAGAGGGATTGAAATAACGATACTCGCGGTGATTCCATTCCCCACACTCGCACTCATATTCTGGACATACTTCGCTGCAGTCGGTTGCCTCACATTTCAAGCAACGTCCCTCTGCCTCACTCCAATCGTGCGTGTTCGTGTAATCGCCCTGAGACGTGCGTAGTGGGCAATCCTCCTCGTGCGCGCGGTCAATCGAGAATTCGCTTGTCCGCCGATTCGAGTACTCCCCCAACCAACTCGTGTCAGGGTCTGTGTCGTCCATCCGCTCTAGTTCGATCTTGAGAATGCGTTTCGTCTGTTTCATGGCGTCTTTTCTCCTCTTCGTCGGCACCTCCGCCGGCCGGTTTACCTGCGTTACGCTTTGACCCACATGTGAAACGGACCGTCAAACCTGTATTCTTGTCCGTTTGGCGCCATGGCGCGCAATGTAGGCAGATTCCCGTTATACCCTTGCTCATCCATCCACATGGCGAATCCCCAGTCTTGCAAAGATTCGCCACACCAGAACTTGACCGTGCAGGAGATCCGGTTAATGTCCGTGCGCATCGCAACCTGAATGCGCGCCAAGCGTGCAGCTGATGTATCGCTGTAGGCCATTGTCATTTCCTCCTTACCTGCGAGTCTGAATCCGTGCCAGCGCAACGGCCAGCACGAGGAAAACTGCGGGTATTGCGTACACGGGGCAGACAGTCATAACTTGCGTCATTTCTACTTGCTCCACGTCTGGTACTCGTCCATGGTCGCAAACACCGCGTATCCTCCACACACCTTGACGATCTTCGCGGCATCGCGGTACCAGTCTTTAATCTGTTTCAGTGTGTACCCAGTTATCAGTCTCATCTCACTCCCTCCTCCTCTGCTACCCATACCCCCCAAGCATGACCCCTACTCCATCCATACTTCTCACATCTCCCAGCCATCCCCTAGCCCCCCCCCCGGCCCTCTTGTTGATTTAGTCCGCTCCAACCGCAACCTCTTTAGAATCAGCAAGATACTTATACAAACTCTGTCTACTGACTCCCATCTCTCTCGAAACACGAGACTTAGACACCCCCGCTGCCAGTTTCCCTCGAATCTCGTCTATATCCTGTTGATTTAAAACGGGTTTGCGCCCTTTATACTTCCCAGCCAATTTTGCCAGTGCTATTCCCTCGCGCTGCCTCTCAAGAATCAAACTGCGCTCAAATTCGGCTACCGCTCCGAGTAAGTTCAACAATAATATAGACATAGGCGAATCTTGTCCGGTGAATTGGACATTCTCTTTTACAAACTCGACTCGGACTCCCTTGACGATCAACTGGTCTACAATTTTCCGTAGATCGATCAAATTGCGCGCCAGGCGGTCCATCGAATGCACCAGGACGGTATCGCCGGCGCGCGCAAACTCTATCATTTCCAGTAACTTAGGACGCGCACAGTCTTTGCCTGAGGCTTTGTCTTCGAAGATCCGGTCAACCTGGGCGCCCTCGAGCTGGCGCGCTGTGTTCTGGTCGATCGTTGAGACGCGGCGGTATCCGATGCGCATGACGGTGACTCGACTCTCTGGTAAGTTAGTCTAAGTTGGACTAACTTAGGTAGTTATGCTGCCAAGTTATCCGCGTGAGTGGTATCGACACTAACCACTGTCCGCTCGCCTTTGCGAATGATATAGCAGGTTCCGATGTTAGAGTAAATGCAGCAATAGACACGCTGCCACACGTGGCCGGCCCAAACCTTGTATCGAGTAGGGATCTTATCGCCGTAGCCTGTGGCTGTATAAGTTAGTCCCGCGCGCTGCCAAGGTAGCTCTACTCTCTTGACGTTTGCTCCGCTGAATTCTAATCTATCTTCGGTCCAAGTCGCCATAATCCTCTTCCCTTCCGCGCGGACTTGTGACCGCGCTATGTGCATTAGACGGCCTGAGTTGGCAGGCCGCTCACTCTGCTGTGCTTTGTTACTTAGCGTAGTGCTTCCGTTCCATTTCCGCACCAGCGTAATCCCTTGCTGCCTGATAGTCGTTCCAGAATCTTTGCTCGCCTACATACCATGCCTGATAACATTGACTAGGCTTGCCGTCCTGGTCTTCCCACTTGTTGACTAACTGCAATTCTGGGAATCTCTCAGCGAACAGATCATAGCGGACATCCGTAAGCATGGCGCAATCAAAGCATTCATGGATCTCATCTTTAATATCGTTCCGATTGCGTCCACTAATACGGATGTTGAAACGGAATTGCAGACTAGGAGTAACGGTAACAGTGTGCTCTGTCCAGCCGTCATAGTATCCGCTGTCGCTCATGTGATGGAAGCTAGTATGGAAAACTAACTTGTCCGCATGACTGGCATCTAGGTCAATCGTAGTACCGGAATCAAAGCCAGATCCATGTGGGCAATGTTGCTTGACTAACTTCTCAATCTTTTCTTCATGCCGGTCAAACCATTCCCGATTGACTGGGTTACTCTGCGCACAATTGCGCCTTGCTGCTACTAGGCTTGCTAACTCGCTGTAAAGGTAGCGTGCCTGATTCATGGTCATTCCCCTTTCAACATTCCCTTGTGTCCAACCTTTGCCAATCCGTTAGACAGCATTGTTATAGCCGCATCGATGTGACCGCTCCACCATTTGTCCGCAGCAATCACACTTAATCGGCGGTACGCGGTGCATTGGAGTCTTGTTAGCATCGGCCTGAAAGTAACCACGGTCAATTTGCGCTTGCATGGCCGTGATAGCTTCCAGTTCAGTCTGTGCCGTGATCCCTCCACTACAACCATGCCCCCGATAATGGGCATCGACTACAGTCTCGCCATTGGCGAGTCTGAATGATGGATTGAAGTATAGATCGATCCAATACTTCCCTCCGCGAGACTCCCACCGCGCTAACTTGTATTCCATAACTCTTACCCTCCCTCATCAATCCTTATCACTTCCCTGTGTGTCAACCTTACTTTCCTATACTCTCCCACAATCTCCTAAATCTGTCAAGCAAAATCTTAGAACTATTTTCAGAAGTGTCAGAATGGGCAAAGGGAATGTCAGTCAGACAGCGACAGCATCATATATATGTGGTCAACTTAGCCTACGCCTTAGATGGACAGCGAGCGGGACTGGGACCGGGCGCCAGGCGGACTCGGACTAGGCGGACTAGCTATAGATCTCCCTGCCCCTCCCCTCCCCCTGCCGGCCAGCTCCTCCCCCCTCCCCAGCTCCCCAGCTCCCAGTCAGACTCGCTCGCAGATCGCTCAGACCACCGCTCGCCCGCGCCGGCGCCAGCGCGTTCTCAGGGGGGTGCGCGAGCGGCTGGACGTGGCCAAGATGTTGGACTCCTAGCCATCTTACTCATTCCATTATATTTATTTCACATTTTATTCATTTCGTATTAAGGTTGACTTATTTTTATGCTTGACACAATCCATTGGCTTGTTACATGATTCCGTGTAGGGCTGTGAGAGTTGGCATCAAGGAACTAGGAGAAATGTTGATTTGACTTGACTTACACTGGATTCTATACTGTCTGTAGGCGGTATGGTTATCGTCTGGAGGCGGTATGAAACCTATGGCAGATGCGGACGGCCAGCACTATCTGAACCTTGAAACCGAAGAGATGGTCCGGCTGGTTCCGGTCAAGCACCGCGGCGTTCGCTTCGCCTACCCTGGAGGGTATCTGACTATGAGTTTGATTGATGCAAAGAGACTTATTGAGTTGAGGCTACCGGCAGATGGATACCGGCTGGCGATCTCGGTAGCCACTAAGGCGACTGTAGCGACTGGGCTGGTCCACTTCTCGAACGCGGAGTTCGGAGCGGAGTTGGGACTCAGACCACAGCGCGTGTCCGACCTGTTCGCGATCCTGAAGAAGCATGGCTTTGTGCGGCGGTTGTCATCGCGGGTCGTGTTGGTCAATCCGCGCTGGTGCTTCCGCGGCAACCCTGAACAGCAACGTGCGGCGATCGAGGAATGGGCGCAGTTCAATCCTCCGGCGATGGTACGGAAGGGAAAAGGAAAAGCCGCATGAACGCTCTCACCCGCCTCGTCCTCAGCGTTCCCTGTCCCCGGTGCCGGGCCTCCGCGGGGGAGGCTTGCCAGACGTCCGCCGCAGAATGGGCTATCTCGAAATATCCGTGGCACTACGAGCGTTGGGCCAACCGGCCGCTGGCGCAGTCGGAGGAGGCGGTCAGTCGGCGCTATCGCGAGAAACTGTCCCCCGAGCGCCGCGCCGAGGTTGCGCGCCGACAGAGGGAGTCGCAGCGGAGGCTGCGGCGGGAACGGTTGGGGAGAGTGAACTGACCCACCTGAAAATAATTATGCTTGACCTATTGACAGGAAGGTCCGGGTCTGGCATTCTTTTACATGGAACTGTGAATCGCCACCCCAAGGAGTCACCTTATGTCGAGCGACAAGTACACCCTGAGTGAATCTGCTTTAGTGTTCACACTGGCGTTTCTCCTGATCTGCCTGACGGCGATCGCAATGCTCCCTCTACTGCTGCTGACGGCGTGGATGCGCGAGACAGTATGGAACTGGTATTGCGCGGCGGTTCATCTCCCACCCGTTTCGATCTGGTTCATGTTCGTGGTCGGCCTGTTTGTGAGCATGTTCCTGCCTAGCTATCCGACGTTGAAGGATGACCTGCTGAAGTTCAAGTCGTGGCAGAATTCGCTGTTTTCGTTTACGGGGCAGGTGATTGTCTTTGTCATTATTGCTATAGTGCATATTTGGTTTAAGGGTTGAGAGGGAGAGTAGGAGAGAGAGAGAGAAAGAGAGAGAGAGAGAGGCTGACCATAATGGCTACGGTTTCCATTAGTTCCATCAGTTCTATCAAATCCGAATTGGATCGAGGTCAGCTTGTGATCCGTGAGCGTCAGACTGGTAAGACTACTGCCCTGCTTGAGTGGGTCCGTGAGCACGACCCCGCGAACATGATCGTCGTCTGCGGCAATTGGAATATGAGGGAACTGGCTCGTCGTCGTTACTGTGATATATATCCGTGCGAGCCGCAGCCCATCTTTCAGTCTGTCCATAGTGTCAGTGATCGCGACGTGTGTGGAACCATGCGCAAATGGGTCACCGATGAAGTCTGGCCTAGAGCGGTTATGCTGAGGGCTTTCTCTTACGTCGGTGCGGACTACTGTGGTGGAGTTGGAACGCCGATGTGCATGGACAATTTCAGCGGCATGTATCTTACCTATGCAGAGAACGAGAAGCCGGAGTTGCCGCAGCTATCGGAGTCTCCTGTCTTCATGCAGGTCAGTGATGGCAGGACTAAGAAGAAAGGAAAGGACTGACCCCAATGCCTCATCGCAAGCTCGATTATCATGAAATCCTTTATGTCCACAGCCTTTACGTTGCGAGAGGAAGACCATGGCTGGAGAACCTTGCGCCGTTCTCGGTGCGATTGTTGGGCCATAAGAAGGACGCGCCTGACGGGACTTTCGCAGCGGTAGCTGGAGGGCTGTATCTTCCCAAGCGGAAGCGGGGCGAGAAATTCGTGGTTCGTTATGCGACCTTGCATGAGAAGGAGTTCTAGCCTGATGACAAGTAAGCAGCAGGAGATTGAGAGGGCTTATATCGCTGCGCAGAAAATGAGCAACTGGCTCTACAACATGGCGCAACGTGAGGACTTCAAGTCGTTGAGTAGTCAGATGAGAGAGATGGTTGATGAGTGGGATAACGCAAAGTCCTCGATCGCATTAAAAACTGTACGAGGAAAGACGACGAGAGGTTAGAGATGGTAACGGTCAGATTTCCAACTGGATTCTCGGTGCAGTACAACAACCTTAATCAGATTGATTGGGATCGGGACGGTTCCCATGGAGCTATGCTCTACGGCTCCAAGACTGACGGCACGAGAGATTCCGGATGGAGCGTGCATGTTCCTGCAGATTGCATTATTGAGTTTGTCACTCCCTGCCGCACCTACAATGCCGCGCGGGAGGAAACAGAGAGCCAGTTGAAGTTGCAGATAGACGCCCTGCGCAAGGAGGTCCGGTCCTTGGCGCGGAAGATAGGCAAGCAGGGAGGAAAGTAAGTGTCTGAGCGCCGCCACTATCTCGACCTGACTCCCTCCGAACGACAGGAAGTCCTCCGCCGCCTGAAGCGCGCCCCGGCGATGGCGAAGGAGGAACTGGGCGAGTACGCCTGCAAGGTCAGGCTGGCGGTGCTGGCGAAACGAGAGAAGAAGGAGCAGAAGGAGAAGAAGGAGCAGAACAGGAGATGACCTGTCCAAGCCAGTCCGCCTCCCCGCGCCCTCCGCGCCCCCCGCGACCCATCCACCCCAACGAGCGCCTCGCCCTCGGCCGCGCCAGGAAGAATGAAGTCCGTCGCGAGCAGGTCCGCGAGCTGGTCGAGGAGTGGGTGGACAAGGAGACTGGCCTGCCGCTGTCGTTTGCCGCGATTGCTGACGAACTGGGATTGAGTAGAGAGAGGGTCAGGCAGTTGGCGCTGGAGGTGGCGGGCGTCAGAGGGCGCGTGCGGGTGAAAGGAAAGCTGACGTTGCGCGGACGGAGGAGATATTTCGGCGATGACAACCAATCCACTGGATGATCTTGCTGCATTCGACCCGGCCACCTTGACCAAGCATCATTCCTCCGGCCGCCGCGAACTCCGCGCGGCCATCCTAGCGCGCGGTATCCCCATCACGGCCAGAGCGCGGTCAGTCGTGGAACAGGAGCGCGCGATACTGACAGGAGAGATGGTGCCGACCCTGCCGGTCAAGCGCAAGGAGAGGAAACGGCCCGAGGGAATGTCGGCGAGGCAGTGGCGGAAGATGAAGCAATCGGCGCGAAAGGACTCTCAATGACTAACCCTGTTTACTGGACCGGCTCTCAATCGTGGTGCTCTTGCTGTGGGTGCGTTCTCCTGGTAATCGACCGGGGTGACAAGAGTGGAAAAGTCACTGGTCGAGTCGTCGTAGAACATCCTGTACAGGGTTGTCCGAATGATCGGCGCAAATTCGCTGCTCAATTTCAGGAAATGGTGGAGGTGGGCGCGAATGATCAACCCCCTCGGCTGGCTGCTCGGCTACCTCTGGGCCATTGCCACTCGCATTCACGTTAGGCTCCATCCTGATGGCGGATCGATGTGGCTTCCCATCTGGATTCAGCCCTACTGGGCGCGCTGCATGGGATGGGAAGTGAGCGAGGAAGTGCTGGAGTCTCGTAAGAAGAAGGCGGCGGGAAAGGAGTCTTCTGATGTCTCGTCCCTCTAACTCCTTTCTGCATTTGTACAACTATGATCTTCATCTTCCCTTTGTCGAGAAGTGGATGCGGCACTGGTATACTGTCCAACCGCCTGATCCGTTGCGACGCCGCTTGTTGGTCTTCTTGTGGATGTTTCGCCTAAGGCTCTCCTTTCGATCAGAACAAATCGACTGCAATCAGCGAATCCGGGGATTCTCCTGCGTTCTGTGGACACCGTTCTTCTCTATTGACTTCTGTTGGAAATACCCACGCTACTTCTCCTACCTCCCGTTGCAGACTTCTCTGGCCGTCCTGTGGCTCCCACAGAAGTGGTGGAATCTCGTCGATGGTGATAAGGCATATCAATATGAATACTCATGGGTCTGGCAGAGATGGGAAATAATGCTGCGATACGAGGCGCGGGAGGATGGAGGATTCGATAAGGTGGCGTGGCTGGAGAAAATTCCTCTCAAAAATAATTCTTGCATTTTATAAATGGTTTCATGTAAGATTCTCCGCATGTCCGATTCCGTCGAAATCCTCTCTCCCCTCGCCCCGCGCGCCCTCTTGCGCCGCCTTGACTCCCCTGCCACTGCCTCCTCCCCCTACGTCGTCCCCGACAGCGCCAAGGAGCGCGGCACGGAATGCGAGGTCGTGGCCATCCCCGACCCGCCTGTCTACGTGACCGAGTGGGGCATACGGCTGCTCTGCCCGGTCAAGGTTGGGGACCGGGTGCTGGTCGGCAAGTACGCCGGAGATTACCGATTCAGGAATGAAGACGTGACCTTGGTTAGATGGGACGAGATTCTGGCCGTCATCGCCGACGAGAAGAACGATAAGAACGAGAAGGAAGAGCTGATCCCATGAGTTCGATCAATCCCAAGCAAATTGTCCTGTGCGATGAAGCGCGCGCCGCCCTCCTCAAGGGAGTCAATGCTCTGGCCGATGTGGTCGGGGCCACTCTCGGCCCCGGTGGCCGCGCGATCCTCCTTGATCGTGGCGCTTTTCAATCCCCGCGGTCCTCGCGCGATGGCGTGACGGTGGCCAAGGAGATCCGCCTTGCCGACCCGCTGGCTGACTTGGCTGTCCGGCTGCTCTACGAAACGGCCAAGCGCGCAGCCGACACTGCGGGCGATGGTACCACGACGGCGACCGTGATAGCGCAACGAATGTTCGTGGAAGGAATAAGGCTGGTTGCTGCCGGAGCCAACCCAACCCTGCTGAAACGCGGGATCGACGCGGCCACGCGCGCAATCGCGGGCGACCGGGGCGAGGACGGCAGGTACTCCGGCGGCACGCTGGCTTCCCTGACCATTCCCATCGCCTCGCCGGACCAGATCGCGCAGGTCGGCACCCTCTCGGCCAACTCCGACCCGGCCATCGGCCAGATGATCGCGGCGGCCCTCGCGCAGGTGGGGAAAGATGGCACGGTCACGGTGGAGGAAAGCCAGTCGCTGGAGACCACTCTCGAAGTCGTCGAGGGCATGCAGTTCAACCAGGGCTACCTCTCTCCCTACTTCATCACTGATCCGGAGCGCATGGAAGCCGTGCTGCTCGGCGACAGCGACGACAACTCTTCCTCTCCCCTCTATGTCTACCTGCATGAGAAACCGCTCCGGCACATGCAGGAAATCCTCCCAGTCCTGACCACTCTCGCTGGCGGGCCGGGGATCGCCTTCACCGGCTCCCTGCTGATCGTGGCCGAGGACATAACCGACTCCGCCCTCGCCTTCCTTGCCGTCAACAAGTACCAAGGCCGCCTCCGCGCCTGCGCCGTCAAGGGACCAGGGTTCGGGGACCGGCGCCGCGCCTTGTTCGACGATCTGGCCGTGCTGACCGGAGCCACCTTGATCTCGCCTGAACTCGGCCTCAAGCCGGACAACATCACGCGCGAGATGCTGGGCCGCGCGACCAAGGTAACAGTAACTAAGGACGACTGCACCGTGGTCGGCGGCATGGGCCGGGCGGACCAGATCGACGCGCGACGGGCAGACCTGCGCGAACAGGTGGCTCGGGCCAGCGGCGACTACGACCGGGTTCGGCTGGAGGAGCGGCTGGCCAAGCTCACGGGCGGAGTGGCTGTGGTGAAGGTAGGTGGGCAGACCGAGGCCGAGATGAAGGAGAGGAAGGACCGCGCGGAGGACGCGATGTACGCGACCAGAGCGGCGGTCTTGGAAGGGATCGTGCCGGGAGGGGGGGTGGCGTTGATCCGGGCTGTGGACTCGCCGCAGTTCCAGAAGGAGATGCGCGAGAAGGCTGTCCTCAGCGATACGATAGCCGGCTGGCAGTTGGTTGTGCGGGCCTGCGAGGAACCTCTGCGCCGGATCGTCCAGAACGCGGGCGGCGAGGGAGGGGAAATTGTGGCCGAGTTCCGCCGCCGCATCCGAGAGGGACAGGACATTGTGGTGGCGGAGAACGCTGCTGGCGAGGAGCGCAAGCTCAGGATAGAAGGCTACGGCTACAACGCGGCCACCGGGGAGTTTACCGACCTGTTGTCGGCCGGGATTATCGACCCAGCGCGGGTCACGCGGACGGCTCTGCTTGCAGCATCAAGCATAGCGGGACTGCTGCTTACCAACGAGGCCATCGTCGCGGATGACGTCGCGGCGGCGGCGGAGGTCAGGAAGTCGCTGACCCCGGTGATGCCTGGTGGGCAGCAGCAAATGCTGCAGTACTGAGATCAAGAAGTGGAGACAAAGAGCGATGAAAATTCTCTACGTTGTTCACGTCTACAAGTGGAAGCGGTGGAACAAGACCATTTGGACTCCGGGGGGCAAGCCGGTGTCAAGGCATGCCGCAATGAAAGCGAAGGCAAGGGCCGAACGTGCATTTCCAAATGCGAGGTTTCGTATTAAGGAAGTCTCTGCCTGAATGACCCCCCTCCCCCCATCCCGTTCCCAGCCTCCCTCGCTCGACCGCCTCCTGACGCGCGCCCAAGTCATCGAGGAACTTCGCAAGGAGCGTGGAATGCTCGGGCTGACGGCAGTGGCAAAACGGTACGAACTCTCCCCACAGCAGATCGCCGACGTGCTGGCGATTCCTCCGAGAGCCAGGTTATCGCGCCGGATGTACACCAAGCTGCGCTGGAAATTGTGGGAACTATTTGAAAGGTTGCCGGAATGACTGTCCCTCTATTACTACTCTCTGATGCTATCGCGTCCAATACTGGCCTAAGCAGAATCGCTCGCGACCTCTCTACGCGCATCCATGCTGATCTCTCTGACACCTTCCGTATTGCAACTTTCGGTGTGGGTGGGTACATTTCCACTTCCTCGCGCTTCCCTTTTCAGAATGGATCGATCCTGCGTCTCGATAGAATGGTTCCCAGAGATTTACCAGATTTCTGGATTGACCATGCAGGACGTTATGGTGATGGGAAGCAGCAGGACAGCGAGACTGATCTAACTGAACGTGAAGGACAGGTTCGCAAGGGTATTCTGCTAACGTGCTGGAATCTTTCGTGGACCCCTTGGCTCTCTCAGCCCCACCTCCTCCCCCCGGACCATCCCTTGCGCCAGTTCCTTCTCCAGCGCCCTCAGTCGGTCAGCCTCGACCACTGGAACCAGATCAGTAACCCCCAGTCCCCCTCGTTCTCGCCCCAGCTGCTCTCGCGGCTGGCCCAGTTTCCCTTTCGCCGCTGGCTCTACTGCCCAATAGACGGCAACCTCCCTGACGGTACTCTCGGCCACCAGCTCGCCCCGGTCCTGCAGGGATTCGACCGCCTCCTGGCCTACACGGGCTACGGCTCTCAGGTCATCGAGCGGACTCTGGAGAAGTGGGGCGGCCAGTCGGCCGTCACCACGATCAACTCCGTCCCCCACCTCCCTCACGGGCTGGACAAGGCAGTCTTCTACCCACGTGATCGCCGCCTGGCCCGGCAGACCTTCATGTCGCGCGTCTCGAACGGAGTCAGCGCCCTCCCCCTGCGCGACGACCAAGTTCTCCTCTGCATGGTGGCTACCAACTCCTCGCGCAAGGACTGGGGGCTGGCATTCCAGACTGCGGCCGAGCTTCTCCGCCGCGGCAGACATGTCTTCCTCTGGGGGCATACCGACGCCTTGGTTCCGCATCCCGGCCTTCCCTCTATTCACTGGAACCTGCCCGCTCTTGCCAAGCAGTTCGGCATGGAGCAGCGCGTGGTCCTGACGGCGGAGCGGCTTTCTGACGAGGACATGGCTCAGGCCTACTCTGCCTGCGATGTGATGCTGGCGACCAGCAGCGAGGGCTTCGGGTATACCCCGTTCGAGGCGCTGGCTTGTGGGTTGCCCGTGGCCGGTACTTCCTACGCAGGTAGTTCGGAGTTTGTCCCGCCGGAGATGCAGGCCGAACCGGTCGCCTACTGTCTGGAGAATCCATACCTGATCCAGCGCCCACTGTACGATCCGGAGAAGGTGGCGGATCTGGTGGAGAAATTGATGGCGGGCTATCCTGATCGCGCGCGGTCGCTGCTGGATGCGAGGTTCGAGTGGGAGAGCAACTGGGAGGGCTGGAAGAAGTGGTTGCTGGAGGGGGTGGAACGATGAGCGATTACAAATTTGGCTTCACGGGATTCAAGACGGGGCAGGAGGCAAGGCCGGATGTGGTGGTGCCGGAGGGGATGCTGGAGGCGGCGGAAAAGGCTGGACGAGATGAAGATGGATTTGTGGCAAACAATCTCCGCACGACCATCACTGCCGCTCTACGTTGGCAGCGGGACAACCCGCCGGTGCCGACCGACGCGCAGTACACTGAATGTTTACGTGCAACCGATAAGCCGGGTTCTATGGTGGTCCATTTATACGAGAAGGGGGAGCCGCAGAAGGCAATCGCTGAGTGGATCAGGAGAATGTACGATGCTAAATCAAGTCCGCGAGATAATCCGACTGTCGAGCGAATCGTAGAGGGATTTCGCGGTGTCACGCTTTCCCGCGCTGAGGCTGGCTACATCATCGATCAACTTAACATGGTGACGCATGGCTGATCTAAGAATTATTGTCGATCCAGAGGACGAGCCACTTCTAGGCCACTATGCTTGGTACGCGGAACAGGGAAATCGAAGCATCTGTATCGTCCGCAAAACGCGGTCGCGTGCCATGGGGACTCACATACGCATACCTCTTGCAGAGGCTATCTTGGGACACAAAGATGGCTTCATCATTGATCACATCAATGGCGATCCATTCGATAATCGCCGCTCAAATCTTCGTCACGCTACAATCGCGGAGAACAATCGAAACTCTAAGCAGCGGAAAAGCTCGACAGGTCTACGAGGCATTCGCCTGACACCTTATGGGAAATGGTCAGCAAGGATTGTGTTTAATCGGAAAGTTACTGATAGATCATTTGATACCCGCGAAGAGGCGATTGCTTGGCGTAAACAAATGGAGCGCGAATGCTTCGGTGAGTTTGTGAGGGCAGAATGAGTCGCATCCTCGAAGCCTACCGCCGGGGCCAGCAATCGCCTATTGCCAAAGGGGGATAGAGATGTTCGACTGCAGGTTCAAACGCGAAGTCCTCCACCTGTTGCGAGAAATTCTTGCCAGGCTTCCTCAACCCACAACCCCGATTACAATCAAATTCAAGGAGCTTACCATGAACCCAACCGAAGCCGGTCAGACACAGGTCTTCACCGGAACCCTTCAGCCGGCCGGGGCCGTCTTCCCGTCCGACTCTGTTTTCGCCGTCACCTCGAACGATCCAGCCGTCGCGCCTACCGTGGACGCGACCGGCCTGATCGTCAGCGTGACCTACCCTGCGGGATGGACCGAAAGCACGACTACTCCCCTCGCCTTCGCCTACACAGCCACCAGCGCCTCGACGGGGATGTCCCTCGCGGCGACGATCACTCCCAGCGCTCCGCCGCCGCCGATCCCGACCGGCATCACGTTCGTGCAGACAAGCTGACCCTCTAACCTTCAACCTCTAACCTTCTAACCCTTTGCCCCGGCGGCGCGGCCTGAAACTTCCTTAATCCTCCTGACCGCGCCGCCACTTTTTGATCCGTCACAGGAGACCGCGCAATGCTTCCGTCCGAGTTCCCCTCCGAGGCCATCGACAAGGTAGCGATCGGTTACTTCTTCCGGCAGGGATTCCGCCCTCGCGGTGTCGTGCATGTCGGCGCCAACGACGGCTACGAGATTCAGTTCTATCTTGACCTTGGCGTGGAGCGCGTTCTTGCCTTCGAGCCGCTGGACTCCGCCTTCGAGATTCTGCAGCGGAAATTCTCCTCCGACTCGCGCGTGTTGCTCTCTCCCTACGCGCTGGGCGACGAGCCCGGAACCAGGACTCTCCGCGTGGCCCGCGGCGACGGCATGGACAGCACGTTCCTCGCGGCCGTCCCCGGCTCGGACAGGTTCATCGGCGACTTCATTGGCTTTCAGCAGGCCGACATCGCCCGGTTCGATTCCCTCGGCGTCAACCTTCTCGGCTACGATACTCTGGTCGTCGATACGCAGGGAATGGAACTGCACGTCCTGCGCGGGTTCGGCGAGCAGTTGTCCGCGTTCAGCTTCCTCAATATCGAATGCTCTCGTACTCCAATCTACGCAGAGGGCCATGCGGCGCAGGAGATTATCGACTACCTCGACGCCCGAGGTTTCCAGCAGGAGACTCCCATCGAGGACCATAACGATATTCTGTTCTGCAGGCGAGGATTGGACCAGAGAGACCAGGCAGCCGCGCCCGAGGAAACCCCCCTCTGCCGCATTGCTGCCCGCTACTGCTGCGACAAGTGCCCCGCGATCCGGCATCATTACACTCCCTTCTACCACCAGTTACTCGGCAACTGCGAAATCCGCCGCGTCCTAGAAGTCGGCGTCTACGGCGGGGCCAGCCTGCGCACGTGGCGCGACTACTTCCCCCAGGCGCAGGTCTTCGGGCTGGATTTCAACTCCCTCTACATCTCCGACCCTTACTTCGCCTTCAACGAGGAGCGCATTCATACCTACCTCTGCGATGCGCTGGTGAAAGAACAGGTGGACCGGGTGGTTGGTGGGCTGTGCGGCCCCGGCGGCCTCGACGGCGGTTTAGATCTCATCATCGACGACGCGGGCCACGCGCCTGTGGAACAGCTGATCATGCTTGACAATCTGATCCCCTACCTCCGTCCGGGCGGCCTCTACATCATCGAGGACGTGATCGCTGACTACGCAAGCGCGCTCTCCGCGGCGATCTCCTTCCCCCACGAGGTCCACAAGTTCGGCCATATCCCTCCCCCAGACGACGACTGCCTGATTGTAGTGAGAAAGGAATAAGCGAAGAAGATGACCCTCTACGAGCCGAAATTCTGGGTGGACTTTCCCAACCTGCCGCAAGTCCCGACCTCTTGGAGAGGCTTGGAGAAGATCCTGCCCGACATCATCACGCGGTTCAGCCTCAAGACCGACCTTGCCGTGGAATTCGGCGTGTGGCATGGGTTCTCAACCGCTGCCTTGGCCTGCAACTTCGCGCGCGTGATCGGCGTGGAGCCGTTTACCGGGGACCGGCTACCGGGCACCGAGGACGTGCCGATGATCGAGACCACTCGCAAGACCCTCGCTCCGTGGCCGAACGTCGAGCTGGTGGAGTCCGGATTCTTCGAGTACGCCTGCCCGGACGCAGACCTGATCCACACCGACATCGTTCACACCTACCCCATGACCTTTGCCTGCGGGGTACTGGCTCTCAAGCACACCCGCTGCGGAATTTTCCACGACACGGAATCCTTCCCTGAGGTCAAGGCCGCGCTGGCGGACCTGGCTCAGATCAGCGGGTTCACATTCTATAACTATCCCTACCACGAGGGACTGGGCATACTGGTGAAGGAGTAAGTGGCATGATCAACGTACTTGTTAGCGGGGGTGCAGGATTCTTGGGCAGTCACCTGACCGACTACCTGCTCAACTCCGGCTACAACGTGGTAGTGCTGGACGATCTCTCGGGCGGCTTCCTTGAGAACCTGGAATGCCGCGCCTCGGGCAAGCCGGGGGACGAGCCCGTGGTCCAGCGAGACTGCATCTTCGTCAAGGGATCGATCACGGATGCGAGGTTCGTGGACCGCCTGTTCGAGCAGTACAAGTTCACCTACGTCTGGCATCTGGCTGCGTTCGCCACCGAAGGCCTCTCACATTTCATCAAGCGTTTCATTCACGAAAACATCCTCATCGGCTCGGTCAACCTGATCAACGCTTCGGTCAACCATGGCGTCAAGTGTTTCATCTACACGTCCTCGATGGCGGTCTACGGGACCAACCAAGTCCCCTTCGACGAAGCCATGCCGCCCCATCCCGAAGACTCTTACGGCATCGCCAAGGCCGCGGTGGAGCGCGAACTAGTCATCACCAAGGAAATGTTCGGGCTGGACTACGTGATCTTCCGTCCGCATTCAATCTTCGGCCCCCGGCAGAATATCGGCGATAAGTATCGCAACGTGGTCGGGATATTCATGAACCGGATACTGCATGGACTGCCCATGCGCGTCTTTGGCGACGGCGAGCAGGTCCGGGCCTTCACCTATGTCTGCGATATTATTCCCATGATCGCGCAGGCTCCGACCGTCCCCGCGGCCTATGGCCGGATCTTTAACGCTGGCGGCGAGACCCCTATTACTATAAATCACTTGGCCGAGCTGGTGGCCGAGTCGATGGGAGTTCCTCTGAGCGTCGAGCATACCGAGCCGAGGTACGAAGTCAAGCTGGCCTATTGCGATCACCGGCCGGCGCGGGAGGTCTTCGGATTCGAGCCGGTTACGTCGCTGGAAGACGGCATGCGCGAGATGGCGGCTTGGGCGAAGAAGCGCGGGGCGCGGCAAAGCAAGGACTTCCAGAACATTGAAATCACAAAGAATCTGCCGAGTTTTTGGAGGAAGTAATGCATTCACTCGTTCTGGGAAACGCTACTCTGCACTGGCAGGACGCTACCGATCCGGCGCACAACTGGAAGGCCTGCGTGGAATCCTGGCAGTCCTCTGCCTCGCGCTGCTATCCCGTGTACGAGGTCTACCACAAGCCGATGATGATCGCCTATCAGGAGATCTTTGAGAACACGGCGGAAGACATAATCGGCTACGTGCATGACGACGTTTCGATTTACGAGCCGGACTGGGACTTGCGCGTGCTGCGCGAGTTCGATGATCCGACGGTCGGGGCGGTGGGATTCTTTGGGGCGCTCGGCCACTGCTATCCATTTCTCTATGAAGTCCCGTTCGAGGTCGGCAACATGACCCGGATCGAAACCCGGTCCAACATGCGCCGCGATGCCGAACGCCATGGTAGGCGATTCGCCGGGGAGTGTGACGTGGCGGTGTTCGATGGATTCGGAATATTCGTGCGCCGATCCGTGATTGAGAAATGGGGTGGGTGGCCGCAGGGAATCCCTTGCTCGTACTGGTGCTACGATTACGCTATCTCCTGCGAGGTGCGCCGACAAGGTTTGCGTAATCGCCTCGTCGGCATCGACTGCGATCACTGGGGCGGCAAGAGTCCTTCTATTATTGCTGAAGACGCCGTGGCCGCGCATCGGTGGCTTTATGACAACTACCGCGACGTCCTGCCGTATTACGCGGAGGTCCGCTAATGCCCAACCCAGTTCTGATCCTTTCCTACAACCAACTCCCCCTTCTGCAACGCTGCATCAAGTCAGTCCGGGCGCAGGATATTCCTACTTCTCTCTACGTCGTGGATAACGGCTCGACCGATGGCAGCAGGGAATGGCTGGGAAGCGACGAGTACGAAGGGATTGCTGCAATCAATTCCAATAACACAGGAGTGAGCAAGGGCTGGAATCAGGGACTGCGGCATATTTTTGCGACGTCTCCTCAAGAGGGATACCACCATATCGCCGCGGATCACTGCCTCGTTCTCAATCAGGATGTGATCCTCCCTCCCTTCTTCTATCGCGAACTCCTGAATTGCCAAGTCCCGCTGGTCACCGGCTATCCTGTGGAGACAATGGAAGAGCTGGGTAAGTTCCGCCTCAATCTTACTCCTGCCCCTTGTTTCTCTGCCTTCCTGATCCGGCGCAAGTGCTGGGAGACTGTAGGCCCGTTCGACGAGCGGCTCTGGAGCTGGGCCGGGGACTGCGCCTATCACGTAGAGGGCCATCAGCGCGGAGTCAGCATGCAGAAGGCCGAGATTCCCTTCTTCCATCAGGCCGGTACTACCATGCGCACGGCCTCGCCCGAAGAGCGAGAGTGGTTCGGACGTCGTGCCGAAGCGGACAGGGAAACCTTCAAGTCGATCTACGGCTGCAAGCCGGACGATCCGCAGTACGCGCTGTTGTTCATACCGGAACTCTTTGGGTCCAGAAAGGTGCAACGATGAACTCAACCATGAACGATCTTGCCCTGCTCGCCATTGGCATTGGAATGGGACTCGCGCTTGCCCTTGTAGCCGTGATGGTCTACTCTCTCTACCGCCTAGTCACCCAGTTCCGTTCCTCCGCTGCCGCCCTCCTCGCCCGCGTTCACGAGGCCCTCGCCGCCGACAAATTCTCCATGGACCAGCTCCGCGGCGAAGTCACCTTGGCCCTCTCGCGCGTGGACGCCGAACGCCTTTACTCGGCCTCTCTCACGCTCAACCGGCTCGTCAAGTCTCTGGCCTCCCAAGTCGATACCCTCCAGCGCGCGCTGTTCGCGCAGCCTCCTGCACCGGCGATCGACTGGACTTCTCCCGGCACCGGCCTCGACGACGAGGCCGCAGACGACGCGCGGATGCTGGCCGAGCGCGCCAGGTGGCAGCCGATCAGCCAGCCAGCCAGTCAGCCGACCAACCAGCCTCCCCCCGACCCCCTCGTCAGCCTGACCGAAGAAGAGAAATCCCTCCGCGTGCAGCAGTTCTTCGAGCGCCGTCGAGCGGAACAGGCCGCTGCTGGAATGACCGTCGGCAGCGGCGCCTACCAACCCTTTACCGGCTCCGTTCTCCCACCCTCTACCCCTCCCGCTGCGGGTTCTGGAATCTATTCCTCCCTCTTGGACGAAGCCGGCCAGCGCCCGCAGCCTCCCTCCCAGCCAGCGGATTTCAGTGGACTGGAGATGGAAGAGGGGGTAGAGTTGTCGGGGAAGGGAGAACTCGGCTGATGACAGAACGCTGGCGGACTCCACCAGAAATATTTGATCCGCTTAACGCCGAGTTTCATTTCGATCTCGACGCAGCCGCGGATCTTGAACTTAGACAGTCGGCGCTGTTCTTGACTGACGCCCTTGCCGCTTACGATTGGCCGGGGCAGCGAATCTGGCTCAATCCCCCCTATGGGCGCAAACTAGAGCCATTTGTTCGTAGAGCCGCTGCTGAGGCAGCAAAGGGCAAATTGATAGTTGCCCTGATTCCGTTTCGTTGTCGAGCGGCATGGTGGCACGAGTGCGTACTAGGTCGAGCCTCGGAAGTGCGTTGTGTTCGTAAACGTATCCGATTCTTGCGTCCTGATGGGTCGCGTCCGAAGTACACTGGATCATGTGATTCGTGCATTGTTATTTGGCGTGGAGCTACGGCGCAGACTCTATTAACTGGGACGCTGGAGAAGGGAGAACTCACCTGATGGCAACGGCCTCGCAGTCACCGGAACCGCAGCCGCCACAGCCGGCCGACTCCCCTGCCGAATCCGCTCCCCCGCCCGACTCTACCCCCGCCGACTCCTCCCCTACCGAACCCACCCTCGCCGACCGCCACCGTCACTGGGCGGCCTCCGCCGGCCAGTCCATCGCCGAGATCGCCAAGCAGGAAGGTGTCCCTGAATCCGAGATCCTCCTCTCCATCCAGCGCGTGCGCAACGACAACGAGCAGTACTCCTCCGCCTGGGCCGGTATCGAAACCCGCAAGCTCTACATCCAGACCCTGCCCAAGATCAACTCTGCCATCGGCGAGGCTCTCTCGGCGACCAAGCTCCACGGCAAGAAAGTCGTGATGATCGACAAGGAGACCGGCGATGCGGTTACGATGGAGGAGACAGTAGAGCGGCCCGACCACGACGTTCGCCTGCGTGCGATTGATGGGGTGCGTTATCTCCTGTCTGTCGTCCAGCCGAAAGATCCGGCCGTCCAGATCACCTCGAACTCGCAGACCAACATCCTCAATCAGGCTCCCCAAGTCGCTGCGGGCGCGGGAGGGCACGCTGGGCTGACCAGCCCGGAGGCGGTGATCCGCGCCATTGTGACGGCGAGGCAGCATTCGCTGACCTCGGGCAATCCAGCCAGTCAACCCGCAACCTTGGAAGGAGAACCTGTTATGGATCGTAGCACGGAAGAACTTCCCGACGATGACCAAGTGCCTGTCGATGATGATGATAATGACGACGAGGAATACGATGAAGAGAGCGAAGACGAAGAAGAGGAAGCAGACGACGAAGAAGAGTGAACTCTGGAACAATGCCGACCTGCGTGAAGTCTTCTCCATTTACAACGAGCGGTACTTAGGCGGTAAGCTGGCCTTATACAACCTCTCCTTTTCTCCTATCGATGAACTTGGGCATGCGTTCCGCTATCGGACTGTAGGCAAGCGTCGTGACGAATCCGATGCATGGGAGATTCACATTAGTAGTAGGCTCCGCTACTCGCGCCGACTCTGGGCGACGACTCTCCTGCACGAGATGGTTCATCTTAAAATGCGTAACCGGCATAGTTGTGGTCTACGCGGGCGGCGGTTTAACAAGCGGATGCGTGAGTTGGCTATGGCTGGCGCGTTCGATGGACTTTGGTGAGAAGGGGGAGGAGGAGGACGAATGAAGGCACGTGTCGCTAACAACATTCGTGAATTGATTGGCCATCTCATCGGAAAGAGGCTAATTGAGATTACGTCTGAAGATGAAGAGGATCGTGTTGCGGGGAGGGACAGATTCGTAACCTTGATGTTCGACGATGGGAATACAGCTACGTTCTACTTTGCCAAGGATTCGTCAGTCTATCGAGGAAATTCTCCGATGTCCTTCAGCGATCCTGACAACAAGGATCAGAGTTTTGAGGATGGTTATTTCCATCCCACGCCAGAAGATAAAGCGCGGCACATGTGGATTGCGGTCGATTGGAGAGATGCAACTGGAACAGAGCAGCATGTCCTGCCGGGGTGGACCGAGGATCACTTTCTTGATGAGGGGTGTTGGTGTAAGCCAGCTAAAAAATTCCGCGATGATGGCTCTTGGTATTGGGGACATAATGAGAAGGAAGGGGAGAAGGAGTAAACTTCCTCCATGCGCCTGCACCGTGCAGATCCTCTGATTAACGACGCCATCGAAGCTCTCGACCAGCGCCTTGCCCAGGCCAAGCACACTCTCCCCAAAGGCTCCGACGACGAGCGCAAGGAATATGCATGGACCCTGCTCTCTGCCGTCGAGCGGCAATTCGTCTACGACGAAACCGCGCGCTGCGTTCGTGACCGTGTTTACTATCTCCAGAACTACCATGTGATCCAGCCCGAGGGCGGCGTTCTTACCTGCATGGCTCCTCTCTATGACCTCCAGTGGATGATCGAGGAGATGCTTGCGAGGAAACTGGCCGAAGAGGGCCGCGCCTTCCTCGTCATCGATAAGCCGCGCCAATCCGGCGGAACAGAGTATTGCAACGGGGTCATGTGCTGGCGGACTTTCTTTCTGCCCAATGCCTTTACCTTATCAGTAGCACAGAACCCTAAGACTGCGGCGTGGATACAACGTAAGGTAAACATCGCCTACGAAAACTTGCCTTGGTGGATGCGGGCTGAAAAGCAATATCACACCCGCGGCGAGTACCTAGAGTATTCGCGAAAAGATGAGAGTCGTAGGTTTGCTGACCCTGGCTTGGGAACCATTCTAGTTACGACGCATTCAGGCGAAACTGGGGGAGTTGCAATCGGACGGACTGTGCGCAGTTTGCATATGTGTCTAAGCGAGTCCAACTTCGTTATTGATTCAGAAGGCTATCATAAGTCTATATCCTCTGTTGTGGTTGGTTCAACAATCAGAACTCCAACGGGGTTGGCCAAGATAACAGCATTTACCAGCAAAGATGCTGCTACGATATATCCCGGCTCGGAGATAGGTTACCGTATAACTCCGTGGTGCGGTTCTGCGTTTCCTATCGAGGGTACTGGAAATCATCGTGTGATGGTAACGGAGCGTGTAGGTCTGTGGAGACTTGAGAAACGGCGTAAGCGTAATGGGGAAGGCATATCTGACAAGTCAGTCGTGTGGACTGGGATGTGTCAGTTGGCGGATTTGACCAAAGGGCATGAACTCGTCTATCCTGTTCGTCCAATTACTAGACACGGAGTAGGCTGTAACGTTTTCTCTGAATCTTTGTCCGGGCACGAGCGCAGACAAAAGGGTGGAGTGATAAGCAGGTGGACTCCTCCGAAGCCTTCACGTGAGTTTGGGTTTGCTATTGGATTGTATCTCGCAGAGGGCTGTATATCTAGGAATAGACATGGTTGCCTTAGTCTGGCGCTGGACAGTGATGAGCGGCAACTGGCCGATAGGTTTGCGGCTTGTGTGGGAATGAAATATAGTAGAGATTTGAGAAGTCCATCGCGGACGGTAGACTACAACTTCTACTCTGCTGCCTTGTCTGGTTGGTTTGACCGCTACATCGGCTGTAAGGATTTTAAGCACATTCCTCAATGGGCATGGACAAATGGAAAAGAGTTCGCCAAGGGCATTGTTGAGGGGATGATTCTAGGCGATGGGCACGTCAATCCTAAATTTCATATAGTGCAATTCACAACTATTCGTGCTCACTTGGCGGTAGAATTGCGCGATCTAGTTGCCTCCTTGGGATTTGGTTGGGGAGGATTGCACCGTAGGGAAGCAGGCATATACTATGGCAGGAATTGTCGGACTCGCTTCGATCTTATATTCAATCGGTATTCCAATGATCGTATTAGGAAGGAATTTGGGTGGAAGCCTTCTAGTTATCACGATTCTAGGGATCGAGAACTTACACACTGGACGTACTCAGACGACAAGACAAAGGTATTTGTAGCCATCCGTAAAATTGAGCGAGTACCTTTGGATTGTGTATATGACATTGAAGTTGATTCCCCTGAGCATGAGTTCTTACTCCCTTGTGTGTGGACGCATAACTCAGAAACGTCGAGATGGCCCGCCTCAGATATTTTTTCGAGTGACATCAAGCCGTCCCTTGAAAAGGCTCCCGACCCGATCGTCCTCGCCGAGTCCACCCCCAACGGCATGTCCAACTTCCATCATGACCTCTGGGTGGCCGCCACCGACGATCACGACGAAGATACCGACTGGACCCCTCTCTTCCTTCCGGCCTATCGCGACAGCAAGAACCGCCGTCGCATTCGCATCGCCCAGCAGCCGTTTGTCCTGACAGAAGAGGAGCAGAAGGTCCAGGCGCGCGTTCAGATCGAGGAAAATTTCACGATCCCGCCTGAGTTCTGGAACTTCCGTCGTCGCGGCATCAAAGACTCCATCGCCGAGTCCGGCTTCCCCTACGGCCATCTCGAATGCTATGCGATCACGGCGCGCGAGTCCTTCCAGGCCTCGGGTTACTCGGCCTTCGCCCGGCACAAGCTGGATCAGCAGGAGTCCAACGTTCGCAAGCCTCTCTGGGTCGGGGAGATCGTCTACCAGGGCCGGGGAGCCATTCCCAAAATCCATCTCGAATACATGCTCGACAAGGAGGGACGTTATCGGGATGTCATGTTGCCGAAGCGCGGGAGCGTGGGGAGCCGGTTCTATCTCTGGCAGCAGCCTGACTCGAGCGCGATCTACTACATCGGAGCCGATGCGGGTGAGGGTATCGGCCAAGACTTCTCAGTGGCCGAGATTCTCCGCGCCGGCTTCCTGAACGAACCTGACATCCAGGTAGCCGAGTGGGTCGGGAACGACGAGCCCCCTGAAGCCTTCGGGCGCATTCTCTACGCCATCGGCCACTATTTCAACCGCTCGGAGATCGCCGTCGAGTACAACGGGCCGGGCCGCTCGACCGCTGATCACCTGATGAACCAACTGGAATATCCCAACCTCTACATCCCCCGCCACACCGACCGCTTCAAGGGACAGTTCGCTGCGTACATGCACTGGCAGACCACGCCTAAGACCAAGCCTCTGTTGCGCAACAAGATGAACGAGACTCTGCTGGAAGACGGCATTCTGATCCAGTCGGAGTACCTGCTGAACCAACTACGTGCCTGCGAGGCGGAGGGCGAGTCGTTCTCGGCGATGGAAGGGAACGACGATGCGGCGGTCTCGATGACCATCTGCCTCTATTGCCTGCGTCAGACTGCTCCTGACCTGCGTCGGCCGGTGGGACAGTCCGCCTCCACTTCTACCTCCTCCACCTCGGCTACAGCCTTGGTCAAGGCTCTCCACCCTCCCCTTGGCGCCGTGATCTACGGCGTCTATGACCCTCTGTATCGCCTCCGCCATCAGAAGCGGTCACTCCAAGAGGCCGAGGACATCGTGAAGGCTAACCCCGGCTGGCAAATCCGTCCGATCTGCGTCTCCAAGGCCAACACCGCCTTCTCCGTCATCCATCACGGGCGCGGGTTGGAGCACGAACTCTACGCCGGGGGGATGGCAGACCGCGAGATCACTCCCCAGATCGTCACGCAGTATGCTGCGGCCACGGGGCGGCTGGACGGGATGTTCCGAGGACAGGGCTGGGGGGCGGCCTCGCCCGGTGCTGACGCGGCGCAGTGGGATTCCAATCTGGGTGATCTGGGTGGCGGGGAACTGGGAGAGTGGTCGGAGATGGTCTAGGGGAAGTAGTGTGAAAGGTGTTGTAAAAGTTCATGGAATCATGTAGGCTTTCTATTATGCCTATCTGGTACGACTCTTCTAGCTATGCTGTGTTTCATGGGGACGCGCTGACAGAATTGCGCGGATTCAGAGAGAGGACGTTTAATTGCTGCGTGACGAGTCCGCCATACTGGGGACTGCGGGATTACGGGACGGCAGAGTGGGAGGGCGGCAGTGTGGGGTGCGACCACAGGGCAAATGGCGAGCGCCGGCAGATACCCCACGGCGACGGGAGGCCGATTGAAACAGATGGCTATGCTCAGAATCGAACGCTGATTGCTGGAGTGGGAGCGAACTTCAAAGAACGCTGCGGCAAGTGCGGCGCTACTCGTATCGACTGGCAGTTAGGACTGGAGAAAACGCCAGAGGAATATGTCGCCAAGATGGTTGAAGTGTTCCGCGAGGTCCGGCGAGTCCTGCGTGGGGATGGAACGCTGTGGCTCAATATGGGGGATTCTTATTGTTCGCAGCCAAATCAGCGCGTGCAGAAGCCCAAGGGAAGAAACGACGTTGCTGGATACAAACAAGCAACAAATCATGGATCGCTCACGCAAGGGAGCAATTACGTTCCCGGTCTAAAAGCGAAGGACTTGATTGGCGTGCCCTGGCTCCTCGCCTTCGCCCTACGCGCCGATGGCTGGTATCTGCGGCAAGACATCATCTGGTCGAAACCAAACCCGATGCCCGAGAGCGTGCGCGACCGCTGCACCAAGGCGCATGAGTACCTATTCCTACTCACCAAGAGCGCGCGGTATTACTACGACGCAGAGGCTATCAAGGAACCAGCGACTGCCGACCATCCCGCAGGGGGGAACAATAATCACAAAGGCACAACCGCTTACCTTGCGGGCGATGAGCGCCAAAGGACAAAGGCTGGATTGGTAGACTATGCGCAGCGAAGTAGGAATAATCGAGATAACTTCAGACGCGTGGGATCGAAGCGCGCAGCAGTAATTCCCAATCAAACAGTCGGAACGCATCGACCCGACCGAGAAGATTCAGCCTATGATTTGGCAACTCGCAACAAGCGCGATGTATGGACCATTCCTACCTCTCCCTTTCTCGAAGCCCACTTCGCCACCTTTCCACCCAAACTGATCGAGCCTTGCATCCTCGCTGGTTGTCCTCCCTCTGGCCTTGTCCTCGACCCCTTCGCCGGTTCCGGTACCACCCTCGCTGTTGCTAAGTCTCTCTCGCGTCGCGCCGTCGGGATCGAACTCCAAGCCGACTACCTACCCATGATCCAGCGTCGAATCGAAGCGGCAAAGGAGGCGACAACGGTGGTATCATCCTCCTAGCCCAAGGAGTACGTTCTCATGTCTTCTCAATCAGGCTTCACCGGCATCTGGTGTCCCGCCTGTGATCGCGCGCAGACCCCGACTCGCCTCATTCGGCAGATGGCCGCCAAGCAGGAAGGGATGTTGCTGAAATGCCCGACCTGCTCCCGTACCTTCTCTTATGCCGCGCTCATGGCCAGTAATCCCAAGCCCCGGATGGACAAGGTGGAGTTCGTCGAGAAGCAGCCTCCCGGCACTCAGATCCTCCCGCTCTGGATCTACCCCGAAGTCATTGCGGCCCTTCAGCAGAAATTCCCCTCGAACCTGATGACCACCCTCTGCTCGGCTATAACCGCGCTGGCTGACCCTGACGCCGTGCTGATCGAGGGGGACTACGCCAGAGAGATGGCCTCCATCGGTGTCAAGCGCGGCCGGGAAGTTCTCGCCCTCGCCAAGGAGGTCAAGGAACTGCGCGAGGCTGTTGCCGCCGCCCGCTTGCGCGAACAGACCCTCCAGCAATTCTTCGGGTCGATAGGAATGGCGATGCCGCAGCCGCTGGCCCAGCAGCCAGCCCAGCAGCCAGCCAGTCAGTCAGTCAGTCAGCCAGCCAGTCCCTCCGCCGACCCTACCGCGCTCCCGGTGGACGAGCAAGGCAACCCCCTCGTCCCTCCCCATGCTCAGTTCTCCTCCCTGCGTGAGGACGGATCGGGAATGCTGGTTCCCTCGGACGGATCGGACCCGATGGCCTCGCCTGCCAGCCAGTTCTCCTTCCCCACCGGCGCGGTGCCGGCAGCCGACGCGCGACCAGGGTTCATCACAAGGAATCTGCGCTGAGAAGTTGAAACTTTACATGGAATCATGTATGATCCGTCTATGTCTGTGTCCTCCTATCCCAGCCTGACTTATCTTTCTGTCTGTTCAGGCATCGAGGCGGCGACCGTTGCGTGGCACTCGCTCGGCTGGACCCCTCTTGGATTCGCCGAGATCGACAAGTTTCCTTCCGCAGTCCTTGCCTACCACTACCCGGAGATTCCCAACTATGGCGACTTCACGCAAATCACGCTCGACCAACTCCCCTCCCGCCCTGACATCCTTGTTGGAGGAACTCCGTGCCAGGATTTCTCCGTCGCTGGACTCCGCGCAGGGATGGGAGGAGTTCGTGGTCAACTCACAATTGAGTTCGTTCGACTTGCTGAACGTCTGCGGACCCGATGGCTGGTATGGGAGAACGTGCCCGGCGTCTTGTCGGCTGACGGAGGACGAGCGTTTGGAACCTTCCTTGGGGCGCTGGGGAAGATCGGGTATGGGTTCGCCTACCGAGTTCTTGACGCTCAATACTTTGGAGTTCCCCAGCGGCGCCGCCGCGTCTTCCTTGTCGGACATCTTGGAGACTGGCGACGTGCCGCAGCGGTACTTTTTGAGCGCCAAAGCCTGTCAGGGGATTCTCCGCCGCGCCGAGAAGCGAGGCAAGGCGCTCCCAGGGGCGTTGAAATATGCGTTGGATTTAGTGGCGAATCCGACGGAAGCACCGTACGAAATGCTGAAGACGTTGCACGACCCCTCACTAACAGGCACGGCGATCCAGGATTTGTCGCCTTCTCTGAGTCCGCCCAAAGAGGATGTTTCTGGGATGGAGGACAAGTAACTCAGACCCTCGACGCCGTATTGCAGAAGGGCCAGACCATGCCTGAGAAGAACAGGTTCCCTGCGGTCCTCGTCCCGCAGGGAACCTTGAGTACGAACGGCGCGGATGTCGCTCACTCCCCCAGCGTCGACGGATTCGACGCCTTGGAGGATGGAACGGGGCGGGGGACGCCGCTGATACCGATAGCCTTCTCCTGCAAGGACTCCGGTCTCGACTCAGGTGACCAGGCTCCAACTCTCCGCAGCATGAACTTCGATCAGAGCCACGCCAATGCAGGAGGACAGGTTGCTGTTGCCTTCAACCTCCGAGGCCGCGACGGCGGATCGCAGCCGGAACTCGATCCTGACGGCAAGGCAAGCCTCCGCTCGCCGAGCGGAGGCAGCAGCAGGAGTTACGTGGCGACGGCTTTTACTGAGCGCACACGAGAAGGCGGACGCAATTTGGAATACCAAAATGATCTGTCGTACTCGTTGAACAATCCCGGTGCGGGAGGACGTGCTCAGGAACGCAATATCATGACCCCCGCGATGGCCGTCAGGAGGCTATTGCCCGAAGAGTGTGAACTTTTACAGGGATTTTCTCGTGGATACACCAAGATCAGCGACAAAACCGCCGACGGCCCTCGCTACAAGGCTCTCGGCAACTCGATGGCCGTTCCTTGCATGGCCTGGATTGGACGGCGGATTCAACTTATAGATCGTTTGTCCTAGCCTTACCGTTCGCCCTGCTCTATACTGACCCGCGAGATGGCCACCCAGTCCGTTCAGTTCGCTTCCTCCACCCGGCCACCTGCGACCCGCGTCGTCCCCTCCTACGCCAACCGCCCCGACCTTCCACTCCCTTGGCAGCGCCTCGAAGGTGATGTCGTGGCCTGGGCCGACAAGGCTCTCCTCCAGGCGCGCGAGAAGGCCTCTACCTCTCCCATAACCACTCTGATCCCGCGCATTATCCAATACCTCTCTGGCTCGCAGTGGCCGGCGCGCCCGACCGCTTATGGCAACTCGCGGCCCGTGACCAACCGGATGTTCCGTCAGTACTGGGAGCTGGTCTCTCTCCTGACGGACGGCAAGCCCGAGCCCCAGATCAAAGTCTGGGACACCGAGGACGGCTATTCAGAAACCCAGAAGCTCCTTCAGCTCCTCCTCGAACCGTGGGCCGCGAATCCCCTCTATCACGACGCCTTTCAGGACATTGTTGGGTTCGGCTTGCTCGCTTACGCCGTCGGCAAAGTCCAGTGGAACCGGCATCTCGCCGGTGGCCTCGGCGACACGGAACTCTGCGGGGTCAACCCGCTGCGATTTTACAAACTGGGCGTCGAGGGCATCTCCACTCCCATCCCCGAGTGCGAGTGCCTAATCGAATGCCGTCCTGTCACGATCGAGTCTCTTGTCCGGCGCTACGGCGAGGTGGCCCGGCTGATCAAGCCCGACGCCGACCTGTCCTCCTCCGGCCTCAAGCCGATGCGACCCAGCGGTGTCTCCTCCGAGCAGTGGGGAAAGTACTCTCCGCAAATGCAATCAGTCATCTCGCAGGTCGCTGGATCGCGCGGCATGTCCTCGACCACCGACCAGATCTACCCCACCGTTGAGGAACAGATTTTCTGGCTGCGCGACCCGGCGATCAACGAAGGGAAATCCACAATCCGTGTTGGTGCCCAAGTCCGCAGCAGGTCCGGCGAGATTGGCTATGCCAACTGGTCCTACCTCGTCGAGCCGGGCATGCCCCTGTTCCCGCGCGGCCGCGTCTTCTCTAAGGCTGGCGGCCGGATCATGGAGGACACCTGCAATCCCTACTTCCACAATCTCGGACCCGGCCCTTATGTCGAGTTCCTTCCTCTTCGCACCCCCTGGCAGACACCACAGTCGATGTCAGTGATTGGCAACCTGATCGGCTCGCAGGACATTCTGAACCGGCTCATGGCGGGGATGCTAGAAACCATCAAAGCCGGTCTGATCCCGACCATCATGACGCCGACCGACGCGATCTCGCGCGGCGACCTCGACAACCTTTCTACCACTATCTCCGGCGGCAAGATTGAGTTCGACCCGCGCCGCACGATGGGCCAGAAGCCGGAGTTCCGCTCGCAGCCGAGTTTCCCCTCCGCCGCGCAATGGTACACCCAGACCCTGATGCGCGAGATGGACCAGACAACGGGATCGGCGGCTGTGGATGCCGCCGCACAGAAAGAGCAAATCCCCTCGCACGACACGATGGAGATGATTCAGAACTCGCGGTCGTCGATGGTACGACTGCTTGGTCGCCGCCTCGAAAACTTTATGAACCGCTCTGGTCAGATGGTGGTCAGCAACATGCTCCAGTTCTACTCGCTCGGCCATCGCCGTGCAATTCTCGGCGACAAGGGCGAAAGCCAGTGGGACTTCTCTCCCATGTACGGATCGCTGATGCAGCGCGGAATGGCTCCAGAGAAGTTCGTGCGCAAGTTCCAGTTCTCGATCCGGCCCGGCAGCGCCCTCTCGTTCGACAAGGAAACCCGCCTGCAGGCGTCGATCATTCTCAACCGGCAGGGGATCATCTCGACCAAAAATGTCCTGCGCGCGCTCAACCAAGCCGGGGCCAATATCAATATCGAAGAAAACATGAAAGACCTGCAGCAGGAGGCCTTGCAGAAGATGGCGATGGCCGCGCTGATGGCGGGAGGGAAGAAAACGGGAGGGAGGAAGTAGCAATGCCAGTCGAGCGATTCCGCAGCAAGGAGGCCTATCGTCGTAACCTCGCGTATCGCCACGTCCACCACATCCCCATGACTGCTGAGCGCGTCATAGTCGGAGGCCGTTCGCACAGGGTTAAGCATTCCCGTGACCCCAAGCGCCGCCAGATCAACGCGCGCCAGCGGAGGAAAGTAGCCAGCCGCTCGCATCGCAGGGAGGCTCGCCGATGACCTCCACCCTTCGCCATCTCCCTGCTCGCCGCAAGTTCTCCCGTGGTCGCCAGCGCCGCCCAGTTCGCTCCATTCTCGGCGGACGCGGCCCTCTCTCCTTCCGCCGCGCCGCGCGGCAATCCCAGCGTATGCACTCGCGCCGAACCGGATTTCGCGGACTCTGAAAACTAGACATACCAGCAATTATGTGATTGACTTTCTGCGATGGGTAGAGCGTAGGCCGCAATCCTTCTCTTTGCCTGTCCGATGGTGGAGGCCACCGATACCAAAACCCCGTCGCGGCTAGAAGATTCATTTCATCGAGTCCCTCACCGCGAATTCCTACGAAAGGAGGACTCGGAACATGGCGCATCGTCGTCGGCATCGCAGTTCCGTGAAGCGCGAGGCAAAGCGCAAGAAACGCTAAGTCTCCCGTTTTAAGCCCCGATGAGGGGTCAACGGTTCCGAGTCAGCGCGGCAGCAAGACAGTCACCTGCCCTCTGTCGCGCTCGGAACTTTCATCACTACGATCTCATCACCAAAGGAGCACATCTCATGCCCACAACCGACAAGTCCCCCGTCGAGAAGACTGGCCCGCGCGACGAGAAAGATCTCGAAGTCAGCTACGGCAGACCGGTCCCGCAGCCCAAGCAGAAGAAGGGCGATTACGTCGCTTTCGGTGAACTGGCTGGCTCGACCGACACGGCGACTTCCGTCGAAGGCGTTCGCTCGACCACGTTCGGCGACTCCGTAACCGACGCAGCGAAGAACATCTAACCGGCGGTCAGGTAGCCAGTAAGCCAGCGAACCAGAAAGGAACCAGATCGCCGTGGCCACTTCTCCCTTGCCGTCGTCTCCAGCCGCCTCCAGCCAGACGCCTGCGACAGCCCCTCCCAATTTCTATGCCCAGGCCGCCACGGCCCAGCCAGCTCCCGCCCCCGGCCAAGCCGCTGGCGCCGAGGACGCGGCCAAGTTCCGCCGCGCCGTCGAGAAACTGCTGGACATCTTCGACAAGATGGAGAAGTTGAAACCCAACGGCATCGACATCTCGAAGAAGCTCAAGCCGGTGGCGCAGTCCCTCAAGGATTTGAAGAATGAAGTCTTCGAGGGCGAGGAAGGTGAGGAAGGCGCGGACACGGATTCTGGCCCAGTAGCCAGCGCGGGAGGAGGGACCGGTGCCGGAGCTGGCGCAGGGGCCGGTGCTGCCTCTCCTCCACCTGCCATGCCCGGCGGAGCACCCGGTACGGGCGCTTGAGTTTGATCGCAACTCTAACCTAACCCCAAGGAGAAAACATCATGCCAGACCTCGACAATTCCCTGGACGACCTGCTCAACACCTTTGCTGAAGCCGATCGCCCTGCCGCGCGCGACCTTATCACTCGCAATGCTGCGGCGCAATCCCATCTGACCTCGCGTGAGACTGTCTATCGCGCGTTTGTGGACAATGACCCGGTGAAGCTGCAACAGGCTGCGGCTGGGGCGGCAGGTAGCCAGAATCCTCCGGTCGTAGCAGCCCAGCCCAATCCTGCCAATCCCGCTAATCCCCCCGCCTCTCCTCTCAGCGTCTCCCTCGATC
>Ga0335085_10000633_pt1 | contig 93577 bp, 78 predicted proteins | sample Lox_Sample_45_FD_206712 | JGI IMG/M metagenome (GOLD analysis project Ga0335085, IMG submission 206712) | Soil microbial communities from Loxahatchee National Wildlife Refuge, Florida, United States - Lox_Sample_4.5 | ecosystem: Environmental > Terrestrial > Soil > Wetlands | place: USA...
CGCCGAGGGGCGCCCGGAAGTCGAGGCGGTGATCGCCTTCCGGCAGCGCGACCGTCGTCTCGCGCTCCTCCCCGCGCGCGTGCAGGATCTCGCGCCCGTCCACGGCGAGGACGCCGTCCTGGATCGAAAAGCGCACGTTCCCGTAGCGAGGCACGCGGATCGCCGCGCTCCAGCGCGCGGCCCGGACCGTCCGCTCCGCTCCGGCGGCGCCCGGCGGCGGGTCGCCGATCGCGTCGACCCGGACGGGAGGCTCCGACGCGACCGAGACGAGCGCGCCGCGAAAGCGCTCCCACGCCGCGAGCGGCACGCGGTAGACGGTCGAGACGAGCTCGTGCGGGAAGTGGCGCGCCTCGTGGCGCGCGCCGCCCGGATAGACGCCCTCGAGGTACGGGAGGTAGTAGTTCTGTCGCGGGTACACGATGAACGAGAGATCCCGGACGGCAGGCACCGCGAGCGGCAGCGCGATGCCCGGCGTCGCGACGCCGAGGCGGTGCGCGAGGGGCGCCTCGAGCCGCACCCATCCGGAGTTCACCATGTGCGCGTCGTCGCCCAGGGTCACCGCCCAGCCGGTCGCGCCTTCCTCCGCGGCGACCGCGCCCTCGGTGCGCGTGTAGGGCCAGCGGTCGAGCTTCGCGTAGACGCCGAAGTAGTAGGCGAGCTCGGCGCCGGCGCAGAGCGCGACGGCGAGCGCGGCCGCCGCCGTGGCGACGGCGCGCGCGCGCCCCGCGCCGCCGAAGCGCCGGGCCGCCTCGTCGAGGACGAGCGCCGCGACGAGCGGCAGCACGGGGATCGCCGTCGCCGAACGGTGCATGTTCGGCGTCTCGACGGTCACGAGGACGCCCGAGTAGCCGATCCAGAACCACAGCGCGAGGCAGAGGAGCCGAAGGTCGCGCGCTTTCAGCGACGCGGCGAGGACTCCGAGGAGAGTCAGCGCCGCGAGAGCCGGGGGAAAGAGCGGCCGGTCCGTCGGCCACACGATGTTCTGGTCCACGTAGCGGTTGAAGAAGCCGACTCCGTGCTCGACCTGGGCGACGAGGAGGCGCAGGACTCCCCACTCGGGCCGGACGTAGTGCAGGCGTGCCGCGTTGTGGCCGACGAAAATCGTCGTCTCGCGCGCCCGGACGGTGAACTCGCCGGGGTTGTCGAAGACGCCGACGAGGAACGGCCCGGCCGCCACGACCGCGGCGAGCGCGGCGAACGCGATGCCCGCGGCCGTGCGGGCGCGCGTGTCCCGGGACGCCTTCCAGAGGACCGCGATCGAGAACGGGATCGCGAAGAGGCACCAGAGCCGCCCGGTCGGGTAGAAGAAGATCGACAGTCCCCCCGCGCAGCCGGCGAGCCCCCAGGCCCAGGCCCGGCCCCGCCGCGCCGCCTCGAGAAATCCCGCGGCGCTCAGGGCCCAGAGCGTCTGGGTGGGCGTCGCCTCGGTCGTCACGCGGGAGAACTGGATCGCGCCGCCCATGAACGAGAGCAGCGTTCCGGCGAGAAGCCCCGCGCGCCAGCCGAAGTTCCGGGCGGCGAAAACCGTCACGATCGCGACCGTCGCGAGGCCGCAGAGCGCCCCGAAGACGCGCGCGCCTCCGGTGTCCAGGCCCGCCACGGACATGACCGCCGCGAGCAGCCTGAAATAGACCATGCTGATGTGGTACCACCCGAATCGGAACCAGCCGGCCGTGTCGAATCCCTTCGCGATCTGGATCGCGAGCGCGGCCCGGTCTCCCTCGTCGGGATTGACGCCGAGCGGAACCCGCCCGAGGTTCCAGAGCCGCGCGGCGGCGGCACCCGCGAGAAGAACGACGCCGAAGGCGACGAGCGCGATCCGGGCGGATCGGGAGGTCGGGAGGCGCGCCGCCGCCCAGCGCTCGGACACGTCCAGGCCCCGCCCGGCGGCCGCGGCCGAGACGAGAAGCCCGGCGAGCGAGGCGAGCCACAGGGCGAAGGACGCCTGTCCGGCGTGCCGCCAGAGAAGGACGGCCGATGCCGCCGCGAGCGCTGCCGTCGCGGCCGCTCCCCAAGCGAGCGCGGCAGCGCGCCGGACAAGAGCCGCCGGAGCGCCCTCTGGCGCGGGCGCGGGCCAGCCGCCGGGCGCGAGGACGAGGGCCCCGAGGAACGTGAGCCCCGCGCCGGCGTACCAGGCGTGGCCGGTCCGGACGAGCGCCTCCCCCCCGGCCGCGAGCCCCAGGGCCGCCACGCACGAAAGGCGCGGCCACGAGCGGAGCGCCGTCGCCGGTCGCATCACGGAACGCCAAGGTAGCACACGGCTTTCGCCGGCGAGGCGCCTCGCCGATAATCGCGGGACGCCTCCATGTCGACGCGCGGACCCGCCCTGACCTTCCGAAGCGGGCTAGCCCTCGTCTTCATTCTCGCGGCCGCCGTGCGGGTCGTGGGCCTGGACTTCGACCAGAACCACTTCTTCCATCCCGACGAGCGCGCGATCGGCGACGCGATCACGCGCCTCACGCTCCGGCCGCTCCAGCTCAACCCGCACTTCTTCGCGTACGGCTCGCTCCCGTTCTACGGGACGCGGGCCGTGTCCCTCGCGCTTGCCGCGGTCACGGGACGCCCCTGGTTCGCCTCGTACGACGGCGTCATCCACCTCGGGCGGTTCCTGTCCGCGCTCTTCGGGGCGCTCACGTGCGTTCTCGTCGCGCTCGTCGGGCGGCGCTGGTACGGGGAGGCCGCGGGCCTCCTCGCCGGCTTCCTCCTCGCCTTTTCGGTCCTCCACGTCCAGACGTCTCATTTCGCGGCGACGGACGTCGCGCTGACGTTCATGGTCTTCGCGGCTCTCCTCGGCGCCGGGCGCCTCGCGTCCCGCGGCCGGCCGCGCGACGCTCTCGTCGCCGGCCTTCTCGCGGGCCTCGCCCTCGCGACGAAAGCGAGCGCCGCCCCGCTCGCGCTTCCGCTCGCGCTCGCGGCGTTCCTCGCCGTGCGGCCCGAGAAGGCCTGGTCGAGAGGCGCGGGGCTCCTCGCCCTCGCGGGCGCGGCGGCGCTCTTCGGGTTCGCGCTCGGCGAGCCATACGCGTTTCTCGACTTTCACGCGTTCAGGAGCTCCCTCGCCGAGCAGGGCGCGATGGTGCGCCACGCGGGGCTCCTCCCCTTCACGAACCAGTACATCGGCGTCCCGCCGTTCCTCTACGAGGGAGAGCAGATCGTCCTCTGGACGCTCGGGCCGCTCTTCGGCCTCGCCGCGCTCTGGGCGGCGGGCGCGACGCTCGCTAGGTTCCGCCAGCTCAGGACCGGCGAGCTTCTCCTCGCGGCGTTCTTCGTGCCGTACGTCCTCATCACGTGCACGTTCCAGGTGAAGTTCCCGCGCTACCTCCTTCCCGTCTACCCGATCCTCGCGCTCTGGACGGCCGCGTGGCTCACGCGCAGGGCCGAGACCGGCCGCGCCGGACGGATCCTCAGGGCCGCGGTCGCGGCGGGGGCCTTTCTCTGGACGCTCGCGTTCTTCGCGATCTACCTGCGCCCCCACAGCGCGGTCACGGCCTCGCGCTGGTTCCAGGAGAACGTGCCCGCGGGGTCGCGGATCCTCGAGGAGGACTGGGACGAGGGCTTCCCGTTCTCGTTTCCCGGGCAGCCGGCCGAGCGCTACACGGTCGTCATGTTCCCGTTCTACGAGCCGGACACGCCCGAGAAGATGGCGAAGCTCGCCACCGAGCTCGCGGCGTCCGACCGCGTCGTCCTCCAGACGAAGAGGATCTACGGCGCGGTGACGCGCGCGCCCGAGAAGTTTCCGCTCACGAACCGGGCGTTCCGGCTCCTCTTCGCCGGGGATCTCGGATTCACTCTCACGAAGTCCTTCGCGTCGCGCCCGTCGCTCTTCGGCCTCGAGCTCCCGGACGAGCTCGCCGACGAGTCGCTCAGCGTCTACGACCACCCCAAGATCCTGATCTTCGAGAACCGCGGGCGCCTCCCCGCGCGCGACATCGAGTCCCGCCTCCTCACGGGGACGCCTTCGCGCGCCCTCACGCGGAACGACCTCCTCCTCGCCGAGCCCGCGCGCGCCGCGGGCGCCGCCGCCCGCTCCGGCGCAGAAGGGGGACCCGGCCTCCCCGGCCTCCCGACACTGCGGTCCTCGTTTCCGGCCCTCCTCCTCTTCGCCGCGCTTCTCGAGGCGCTGGGCCTCGCCGGCTACGCGCTGCTCGCGTGGGCGTTCCCGGAGCGTCCCGGTCTCTACGCGCTCGGGAAGGGCTGCGGCGTTCTCTTCTTCGCCTTCGGATCGTGGCTCCTCGCGTCCTGGCGCGTCGCGCCCTTCGCGCGGCCCCTGCTCCTCGCGTGGGCGGCGGCGCTCCTCGCGTCCGCGTGGGCGCTCGCGCGCCGGAGGCCCTTCGCGGTTCCGCGGGCCGAAGTCTGGAAGACCGAGCTCGCCGCCTGGGGGACCTTCCTCTTCTTCCTCGCGTTCCGCTCGGCGAACCCGGAGATCTACTCGGGCGAGAAGCCGATGGACTTCGCGTTCCTCAACGCGCTCCTCAGGTCCTCCTCGCTGCCCCCGCCCGAGCCCTGGCTCGCGGGCGCCCCGCTCTCGTACACGTACTTCGGGCATTACGCGCTCGCGGCCGTCGGCAAGCTCCTCGGCATCCACCCGGGAATCCTGTTCAACCTCGGCATCGCCGGCACGGCGAGCCTCACGGCGTGCGGCGTCCTCGCCGCCGGCGCGGCGCTGGGCGGGCGGCTGCGCGCCGGGGCCGTCGCCGCGCTCCTCGCGATGTTCGCCGCGCCCCCCTCGGGCGTGCGCGAGGCCGTCCAGCGCTGGAAGGCCGGGCAGCCCCTCGACTGGAACTACTTCTGGGCGACGTCGCGCGTGATCGCGCCGAACGGGATCAGCGAGTACCCGCTCTGGAGCTTCCTTTTCGCGGACCTCCACGCCCACGTCCTCGCGATGCCGTTCACGACGGCGCTCCTCGCGTTCCTCCTCGTGGCCGCGACGCGCGAGGCGCCGCCCACGCGGCGCGAGGAGGCGGCGACGATCGGCCTCCTCGGCCTCCTCCTCGCCGCCATCCAGATCACGAACGGCTGGGCCGTTCCGACCTACGCCTGCGCCCTCGTCGGCGTGCCTCTCGCCGCGTTCCTCGTCGGGCGGCCCGGCGGCGCCGCGCGCTCGGCTCGCGGATTCCTGAGGGACGTCGCGCTGCCCGCCTGCGGCGCCGCCGCGGTCGCGTTCCTCCTCGCCCGCCCCTTCTGGGCGCACTTCACGCCGCCGCCGCGCAACTGGGGGCGCGAGGTCGGGCCCTTCGCCTCGCCGTGGGACTTTCTCAACGTCTGGGCGTTCTTCCTCGCGCTTCTCGTGCCGTTCGTCTTCACGGTCCTCCGTCAGGGCGAGCCGCCGCCCTCGCGGACGGCCCGGCTTGTGCGCGGCGCGTTCGCGATCGCGCTCCCCCTCTCGCTCCTCTCGGTCTCCCTCAGGCCCTGGCACCTCGGCGAGGCGGCGTCGATTCGCGGATTCACGGCCCTCGCGAGCGCCGTCGCCCTCTGGGCGGCCCTCCGGCGAGGCGCGAGCCGCGAGGCCCGGCTCGCGGCGGCGCTCGCGGCGTTCGGCTTCGCCGTCTTCACGGGATGCGAGGTCGTCTACGTCTGGGACCGGATGAACACGATCTTCAAGTTCCACCTCGAGGTCTGGTTCTTCTTCGCGGTGGCGGGGGCGGCCGCTTTCCGCCTCCTCCGGGCCTCCGGCGGCCCGGCCTGGAAGACGGCCGCGGCGATCACGTTCGCGGCGTCGCTCTTCACGGCCGTGAGCGCCGCGTCCGGATTCCTGCGCAACGGGCGCGAGAGCTGGCCGAAGGGAACGCTCGACGGCACCGCGTACCTCCGGTCGCAATCGCCGGGCGACCGCGGGGCGTTCGAGTGGATCAACGGGAACGTGCGCGGCGTCCCCGCGATCCTCGAGGCGCAGGGCGACCCGTACCAGGAGTTCTCGCGCTACTCGATGATGACGGGGCTTCCGACCGTCCTCGGCTGGGAGTACCACACCTTCCAGCGGGGCCACAGCCAGGCCGAGATCGACCGCCGGAAGGCCGACGTGAAGACGGCGTACACGGCTCTCGCCGAGCACGACGTCGCCGCCGTCCTTCGGCGCTACCACGTCGCGCTCGTCGCCGTGGGTCCCCTCGAGAGGAAGACGTACGGGACGGGGCTTCGCGCGCGCTTCGGGGAGTGGACGGACCTCCTGACGCCCGTCTACCGGAACCCGGACGTGACCCTCTTCGCCGTGAAGGGAGTCTTCAACCCCGGGGCCGCGATGCCTCTCGTCACGGTCGAAGAGCTGCCCCGCACTCCCCCGGGGGAACGCGAGGCTCCGCCCGCGCAGCAGCCCGCCGGCCAGGTGCGACAGCCACGCGGGCTCGCCGCCGACGCGAAGGGTCGCGTCTTCGTCGCGGATTTCGGCAACGAGCGCATTCAGGCCCTCAACCCGGACCTGTCGCCGCTCTTTTCGGTCGGCAGGCTGGGCTCCCTGCCCGGCGAGTTCCGCGACCCGTGCGGCGTCGCCGTGGACCGAACGGGCGCGCTCTACGTCGCGGACACGTGGAACGGGCGCGTCCAGGTGCTCGACGCGACGGGCGCGTTCCGGAACGAGTTCTCGTCGGATTTCTTCGGTCCGCGCGGCATCGCGGTCGACGAGGCGGGCACGGTCTTCGTCGCGGACACCGGCAACAGCCGCATCGTCCGCTTCGACGCGCGCGGCCTGAAGGACGGCGCCTTCGGGCGCGAGCCGGGCCCGGGCCAGCTCGCCGAGCCGCAGGGCCTCGCCATCGGAAAGGACGGCCTCCTCTACGTCGCGGACAACGCGAACGGCCGCGTCGCCGTCTTCACGAAGACGGGCGCGTTCGTGCGCGCCTTCCCCGTCGCGGGCTGGAAGCGCGAGCCGATGGGGGAGCCCTACCTCGCCGTCGACGCGTCCGGGACGGTCTGGGTGTCCGTCCCGCTCGCGGGAGAGATCCGCGGCTACGCGCCCGACGGGAGGCTCCTCGCGACCGCGCGCGGTATGGACCAGCCCGAGGGGCGGAGGTTCGTCCACCCGAGCGGCGTCGCCCTGCTGCCGGGCCACCGGCTCGCCGTCGCCGACCTCGAGGGGCGCGTCGTGGCGATCTCGCTCCCGAAGTGAGAGAGCGGGCCGGCCCGCTTCGGCGCGGCGCGGCGAGCGCGCCCGACGCTCAGGCCGGGAGCGCGCGCCCCCGGAGCTCGTCGAGCTTCTCGCGATAGCTCGCGCTCATCGTGAGCTGGAGGTCGTCCCGCAGGATCACGACGTAGTCGCCGTGGAACCACGGCTGGAGCTCCTTGATCCGCTCGATGTTCACGATCGTGGAGCGGTGGATCCTCAGGAACCTCTCGGGGTCGAGCTTCGCCTCGAGGCCGTTCATCGTCTCGCGCATGAGGTGGGAGTCGTTCCCGACGTGGAGGCGGACGTAGTTCCCCGACGCCTCGACCCAGTCGATGTCCGCCGTCCGCAGGAAGAAGAGCCGCCCGCCCGACTTGAGCATGATCCGCCTGGCGTAGCTCTTCTGGGGGCGGATCTCCTCGAGGAGCGCGACGAGCTGCCCGGAGATGTCCGTCGATTTCTCGCGCGTGATCTGCGCTCGCGCGTGCTCGAGGGCCTTCTGGAGGCGCTCGCGCCCGAACGGCTTGAGGACGTAGTCGACGGCGCGCACGTCGAAGGCGCGGAGCGCGTAATGGTCGTACGCGGTGACGAAGACGACCGCGGGAATGCGATCCGCCCCGACGCTCTCGAGGATCCCGAACCCGTCGAGGCTCGGAATCTGGACGTCGAGGAACACGAGATCCGGCCTGAGCTCCTCGATCGCGACGACGGCCTGACAGCCGTCTCCGCATTCGCCCACGACCTCCACGTCCGGCTCGTCCGCGAGGAGGAGCCGGAGGCGCTCCCGCGCGAGCGGCTCGTCGTCGACGATCAGGGTGCGGACGCTCGGACGCATCAGTCCCTGGTACGCAACGGCTCTGCCGCGGTTTTCGGTCGGGCCCGGATTTCGCGTGTCGGCAAGCGCGGAGGGCGGGCGCCCGCTTTCGACACAGGCACTTGCGGTCCTGCACCCGGCCCACCAGTGCTCGTCCCCGACGCGCGTGACGGCGCCGTCCGGTCCGGCCTTCCAGATCCCGCTTCGGGAAACTGTATACACGGCAATGCCGAGCCTCACGGCCGTGCCGCCGTCCTGCGGTGAGGGAGTCGGGTCCCCCGCGGCCGGGTGCGTGTGGACGATGGCGAGCGCGCCGCGCGGGATCGCTCCCTGCCGGGGCGGGGGCAGGCGCCGACTAGAAGCCCCAGGTGGCGGGCGCTTCCGGCATGCCGCCTTCGGGATGCGGCCCGGCGACGAGAGGAAACGTGATTTCGATCGCGAATCCCCCTCCGGGCGCGTTCGCGCACGCGAGCGTGAAGTCCTCGCCGAAGAGGTGCCCCAGCCGCTCGCGCGTGTTCGAGAGCCCGATTCCCTCGCGGACCGGGACCGCTCCGAGGCCCGGTCCGTCGTCCGTCACGCGCAGGAGGAGGCGGCCGTTCTCGCGCGTCGCGCTGACCTCGACGCATCCGGCGCCGGCGCTCCTCGCGATGCCGTGCCGGATCGCGTTCTCGACGAGCGGCTGCAGGAGGAGGTTCGGAACGCGCGCGTCGAGGGCCTCCGATCGGATGTGGAAGCGCGTCGAGAGGCGGTCCCCGAATCGGGTCTTCTCGATCGCGAGATAGCGCTCCAGGAACTCGAGCTCCTCGCGCAGGGTGACCTCCGCCCGCCCCGTGCTGAGGAGCGTGAGGCGCAGGAACTCCGCGAGCTGCAGGACCATCCTCTCGGCCGCCTCGGGCTCGAGCTTGAGGAGAGCCGCGATCGCGTTCAGCGTGTTGAAGAGGAAGTGGGGCTGGAGCTGCATCTTGAGCGCGTCGAGCTCCGCCTTCACGAGCTCCGTCTGGAGGCGCGAGGCCGCGAGCTCGCGGTCGCGGTACTTCCCGTACGTGTCGCCGCCCCACGCGAGGGCGACGAGCGCCGCGTACGTCAGGAGGTTCGCGTGGAAGTTCAGGCGGAAAAAGCTCCCGAGCGCCCGGGCGAGCGTCCTCGTCGGGCCCGTCTGGACGAACGTGTAGAGGAGGGTCCCGGCGACGAGGAGCTGAAAGGCCGAGAGAGCGACGCTCGCCCCGGCGTGGACGGCGAGGCTCCTCTTCCAGCGCGCGCGCTCGAGCGGAAAGCGTCGCGCGAGGCCGAGGATCGCCGGGGTCAGGAGCGCCCAGAGCCAGTAGAAGGGCAGATTCACGAAGAGCGCGCGGCCGAACGTGATTTCCCGCCCGCCCGAGGTGGTCGGAAAGAGAAAGAAGAGCTGGCTCGCGAAGAAGACGCCCGCGGCCGTCCAGGCGCCGAAGATCAGGGCGGACTTCCTGAAGCGGTCCGCGATCATGGGGACGGATACGCACCGGTTGGGGACGGGGTTGCCGGCCGGTGCGTCCGTCGGCGCCCGCCTCTCAGAACCTCACGCCGGCGGCGAGCGTGAACGTTCGCGGAAGCTGGTAGTCGAGGTTGTTGCGGGCCTTCCCGAAGGTCGAGCTGTAGTTCCAGTTCGTGCCCAGGACGGGGGCGGTCGTGAAGGGGTTGAATCTCTGGTAGGCCGACGAGTTCACCGCCGTCAGAACGGAAGTCGAGACGCCAACGAGGCCGTGGCGGTTCAGGACGTTCAGAACCTGCGGCTGGACGAAGATCTCGACGCTGCCGGCGACGTGCGTCGTGAAGGCGAGCGAGAGGTCCGTCCGGGTGATGGTGTCCGTCCGGAACGCGTCGCGCGCCGTGAAGTAGTAGCTGACCGAGGACGGCGGCGTGATGTACGCGGGCGCGTTCGTCACGTACCGCCCGGACGCCACGAGGCCGACGGCCCCGTAGGGGATGCCCGTGTCGATCGACTGGATCGCGCTCACGTTGAGAGAGCCGACCTTCGCGGGGACGAAGGGCATGTTGTACGACGCGAAGATCCTCACACGGTGGCGCTCGTCCGTCGCGAGCGACCCGTAGGGGTTGTTCCACGCGGGGTCCTTGTACTCGGGGTACGTCTCGGTCGCGTTCGCGACGGGCCCGCTCGCGGCCGTCTCGCCGTTCAGGTTCCCGAGCGTGTGCGACCACGTCCAGTTGACCCCTCCGTTGAAGCCGCCGGTCCGGTACGAAAGGCTCGTGTGGAGGCCCGTGTAGTTCCTCTTCACGCTGTTCGTGTTGTTGACGTACCCGATGTCGAACTCGTTTCCGAACTCGTCCGTCCCGGTGCCCGTCGACCCGTTGATCACCGTGTTGTAGAAGTCGCGCCCCTCGCGGCGGACGAAGTCCGCGCGGTAGGCGAACGCGGAGCCGATGTCGCCCGAGACCGTCGCGGCGTACTCGATCGTGGAGGGCGACAGCAGGCTGCCGTTGATCCTCGAGGAGAGGCCCGGGACGAACGAGTAGGCGAGCGGGAGCCGGCAGGTCTGGAGGTTCGGGCAGCCCTGCGCGAAGAACCAGTTGAAGACCTGCTGGAGGGCCTGCGCGCGCGTCACGAGCGGGGCTCCCGGGGAGGGATTGACATTGATGTCCGGGCCCCCGTAGTACCAGATGAAGAGGGCGGGCGAGCCCCCGTCGGACGCCGAGTCCACGAGGCTGTCCTGGATCGCGCCGACGTACTTCGCGTAGCTCGCGCCCACGCGGACCGTGCCCTTTCCCGACGCGTCCCAGGCGGCCGCGAGGCGGGGGCTGAAGGCGCTGTCGTCCGCGCGCACGACCTCGTTGCTGTCCTTGGCGTGGTTCTTGTCCCAGCGCACTCCGAGGTTGAACGAGAGCCGTTCATTCAGCCGCCAGGAGTCGTTCACGAAGATGGAGTGCGTCAGCGTGTCCGTCCCCTTGCTCAGGTCGCTGATCGGGGTGTAGTAGACGTACGAGTTCCCGTCGATGACGGGATAGAGGTCGTTGTTCGTGATGATCGTGTTCGACGCGAAGACCCGGTAGTTGCTCCCCGACTGGTAGTTGTTCGCCTTCCGCTGGCCGGCGAAGTTGTCGTACCCGAAGACGATGTTGTGCGACCCGAGGGCGCCCGTGGACAGGAACCAGGTTCCCTTGGCGAGGTAATCGCGGTTGTCGCGCGTCTCCGGGTCGCAGACGCCGCAGAACGTCGGCGAGTTGTACCGGGCGTTGCTCCGCGACTTGTCGCGGATGATCGTGCCCTTGATGAGGTCCGTGTACGGGGAGCCCGCGTTCTCGAACGTGAACTTCCGCCGCGAGTAGAGGCCCTCGACGAAGAACGCGCTCGAGAGGACGCCGTTGTAGTTGACCGTCACGATGTCCTGCGGGAGCTGCCGCGCGGGCACGAGGCTGTCGAGGTCCAGGCAGCCCGTCGGGCAGAAGGACGAGTTCGTCTGCTCCTCGTCGACGTGGAGGTAGTTCCCCGAGATCGTGTGGTTCGAGACGGGCGTGAGCGTCAGCTTGGCCTGGTAGCGCTTCTCCGTGTCCCCGATCGGATAGGAGATGTTCGTGAACGCGGTCTGTCCGGACGACGTCTGGTCGAAGTACCGGCCCGACCCGAAGAACCAGACGTGGTCCACCCAGATCGGCCCTCCGAGCGTCGCCTCGTACTGGGGGTTCACCTTCTGCGGCGTCTCCTCGTTCGCGGGCGTCGTCGCGGACCAGGCCGCGTTCGTGAGCGTCGTCCGGAACGACCCGCTGAACGTGTTGCCGCCCGATTTCGTGACGGTGTTGACGACGCCGCCCGTGAAGCGGCCGAACTCGGCCGACACGGTCGACGTCGAGGTCGTCGTCTCGGCGATCGCGTCCTCGATGAAGAGGTTGTTCGGCGTCCCGCGGATGTTGTCCGTGACGACGGCGCCGTCCACCGTGAAGAGGTTGTCGAACGACTGTCCGCCCGAGATCGTCACGACCGGCGCGACCCCGTTTCCGATGCGATCGCTCGAGCCGGGCCCGTTCGTGTTGACGCCCGCCGCGAGGGAGACGGAGGAGAGGAGCGTCCGCGAGACGGGCAGATCGTCCGTCAACTCCTTCGTGAACGTCTGCGAGGCCTGCGGCGTCGAGGTCGCGACCGTCTCGGTCCGCGCGACGACGGTCGCGGCCGCCTCGACGCCCGCGAGCGAGAGCACGGCGTCGAGCCGCGCCTCCTGCGCGACGGTGACGGGCACCGTCCGGGTCTCGGTCCGGAAGCCCTGGAGGGCGAAGGTCACGGAGTACTCGCCCGGCGGAAGGCCGGGGAAGACGTAGTCGCCGTTCGCCGACGTCGCGCTCGTGCGGACGCCCTGGAGCGCGCTCGACTTGATCGACACGAGGACGCCCGGGAGGCCCTGGCCCTCGTTCGTCACGCGGCCGCGCAGTGTCGCGGTCATGATGCTCTGGGCGAGGGCCGGTGGGCCGAGGAAAAGGAGCGCGGCGAGTAGGACGACGGTTCCGGTTCGGCGCATGTCTCCCTCCTTGCCGACGCGCCGCGCCCTCCCCGACCACGAGAACGGCGCGGGTGCCGTCCCGTGAACCTGCGGCGGACCGCCGCAATCCGCGACGGTTTCGGGACGAGCCGCCCGCGCGCGTGGCGGACCGCTCTTTCCGCGGGGCAGGAGCCCGTCCCCTCGCGCCCGTTCGGAAACCCGGACGCCGGACCAGGCGGCCGTAGACGTCGAGGTCCGAGTCTGCGGACAATAGAATCCGTCGTCCGCGTACGGAGAGGGCGGGACGGACGGGCCGCGGCGCGGGTCGAAAGGCGCAACGGGATGGACGTCGACGACGACCGCGCACGCTTCACGCCCGCCGCGTGGCTGCGGGGCGCTCACCTTCAGACGGTGTGGGGGCGGCTCGCGCGCTCGAAGACGCAGGTTCCCCTGCGCCGGGAGGCGCTCACCGCTCCGGACGGCGACACCCTGTTCCTCGACCACGCGGACGCGCCCGTCCCGGCGGGGGCGCCGATGCTCCTGATCCTCCACGGGCTGGAGGGCAGCTCGCACTCCGTCTACGCGCAGGGGATGCTCGCCCTCGCGGTTCGCGCGGGCCTCGACGCCTCGGTCCTGAACTTCCGCTTCTGCGCGCGGGACCTCTCGGATCTCGCGCGGACGATCCCGAACGAGAGGCCGCGCCTCTACCACTCCGGAGAGACATCCGACTTCGACTTCGTCGCGCGGCTTCTCGCGGCGCGCGTCGGCGGACCCATCCTCGCCGCGGGGGTCTCGCTCGGCGGTAACGTCCTCCTCAAGTGGCTCGGCGAGCATCCCGAAGAGCGTGTCGTCTCCGCGGCCGCAGCGCTGTCCGTGCCGTACGACCTCGCCGCCGGCGACCGGCACATGGCGTCCTTCCCCTCCGTCCTCTACGTGCGCGCGTTCGTGAGGACGCTCGCGGTGAAGGCGGCGGCACTCGCGCGGCGGTTCCCCGAGGCCGCGGGGCGGATCGACCTCGCGCGCGCGGGCCGGGCCTGGACGTTCCGCGAGTTCGACGACGCCGCGAACGCGCCGCTCCACGGCTTCGCGGACGCGGCGGACTACTACGCGCGCTGCAGCTCGCTCGCCGTCCTCTCGCGGATCGCGGTTCCGACGCTCTGCGTCTCGTCCCTCGACGACCCCTTCGTCCCCGCCGAGACCGTCGAGCGGGCGCGCCGCGCGGCCTCCCCCGCCGTCCGCTTCCTCGTGACGGAGAAGGGCGGCCACGCCGGGTGGGTCGCCGCGAAAGGCCTTCGTCCGGTGTACTGGGGGGAGGAGCGCGCGATCGCGTTTCTCTCCCGCGCGGCGCGCGCGGAGGGAGCCCCCCGCGGTACGATTTCCCGCCTGTGACCGCGAGGACGGCATTCGTGACGGGCGCGACCGGGTACATCGGGGGCGCTCTCGTTCCCCTTCTCCTCGCGCGCGGCCACCGCGCGCTCGCGCTCGCGCGGGCCGGGTCCGAGGCGCGCGTCCCCGCCGGCGCGGCCGTCGTGACCGGGAGCGCGCTCGACTCCGGAACGTACGCGGCCCGGGTGCCGCCCGGCGCGACGTTCGTCCACCTCGTCGGCGTCGCGCACCCCTCGCCGAAGAAGGTGCGGGAGTTCCGGGACGTCGACCTCGCTTCTCTGAAGGCGTCGCTCGTCGCCGCCGTGGCGGCGCGCGTCGCCCATTTCGTCTATTTGAGCGTCGCGCATCCCGCGCCCGTGATGTCCGCGTACTGGGAGGCCCGCGCCGAGGGCGAGGCGCTCCTCGAAGCGACGGGGCTCCCGGCGACGATCCTCAGGCCCTGGTACGTGCTCGGGAAAGGCCACCTCTGGCCGTACGCGCTCCTTCCTCTTTACGCCCTCGCGGAGAGGATTCCCGCGACGCGCGCTGGGGCGCGCCGGCTCGGCCTCGTGACGCTCTCCCAGATGACGCGCGCCCTCGCCGCCGCCGTCGAGAATCCGCCCGCGGCCGTCCGCGTTCTCGACGTGCCCGCGATCCGGGCGGCGTGATGCAGGCCGCCGACCTCGGGCCGATTCCCGACGCCGAGAAGACGCAGCCGGCCGTCGACCTCTTCCTCATCATCGCGGGGGCGAACCTCGTCGCGACGACGCTCCAGACGGGCGCGAGCCTCGCGCCCGCGTTCGGCCCGAGGCAGGCGGGCGTTCTCATCGTGGCCGGAGCCGTCCTCGGGACCGCGCTCGTCGCGGCGCTGACCCCGCTCGGGCCGCGGCTCGGCGTTCCGTCCGTCATCGCGTGCCGCGGCGCGCTCGGCCTGCGCGGAGGAGCCCTCGTCTCGCTCATCCTCTACGTCACGAACTTCGCGTGGATCGCCGTGAACAACGTGATCGCGGCCTCCGCGTGCGCGCGCCTCTGGGGCGGGCCCTCGAGCGAGAGGTTCTGGGCGTTCGGCCTCGGGATCCTCGCGACGGCGGTCGTCGCGGGGGGTCCTCGCGCCGTCTCCCACGCCGACCGCGTCGCGGTCCCCCTCCTCCTCCTCGTCGGCGGCGTCCTGACGTTCGCGTGCCTGCGCCTCCCGGCGGCCGTGACCGCGGCGCCCGGCGACGGCTCGATGACCGCCGTCCGGGGTCTCGACGTCGTGATCGGCTACCAGGTCTCGTGGCTCCTCATCTTCGGCGACTACCCGCGCTACACCCGCTCTCCCGCCCGGGCGACGGGCGCGGTCTTCCTCGGCCTCGCGCTCACGAGCCTCTGGTTCCTGCCGCTCGGGTTCGTCGCGGCGCGCGCCGCCGGCTCGACGCAGCCCGGGGCGATGCTCGCGGCCGCGGGGATCGGCGGCCTCGGCGCCGTCCTTCTCGCCCTCGCGACGCTCTCGACGAACTTCGTGAACATCTACATGTCGGCCCTCGCGTGGAAGAGCCTCGTCCCGGCCGCGAAGGACCGCGCGTCCGTGTGGACGATCGGCGTCGTCGGCGCCGTCCTCTCCCTCTTCTCGGGCTGGCTCGAGCGCTACGCCGACTTCATGCTCCTCCTCGGCGGGCTGCTCGTGCCCGTCGGCGGCGTTCTCCTGGCCCGCTACTTCCTCGTGCGCCGGCCGGTCCTCGTCGCGGACCTCTACGCGGAAGACGGGCCCGCGACCCGGCACGGCGGCTTCTCGATCCCGGGCATGTGCGGCTGGGCGGCGGGCGCCGCCGCCTATTTCCTCGCGGGGAGGACGGGGGGGACGCTGCCCGCCCTCGCGACGGCGCTCGTCGTCACGTGGGCGCTCGAGCGCGCGCTCCCGCGCGCCGCCGAGAGGACGGCGCCGTGAGCGAGGGTCTTCGCCGCATCCTCCACCTCGACATGGACGCCTTCTACGCGTCCGTCGAGCAGCGTGACGACGCCTCCCTCAGGGGAAGACCCGTCGCCGTCGGCGGCGATCCGAAGGGGCGCGGCGTCGTCTGCGCGGCGAGCTACGAGGCGCGGAAGTTCGGGGTGCGGTCGGCGATCCCGATGGCGCGCGCCGTGCGGCTCTGCCCGGACCTCGTGATCGTCCGCCCCGATTTCCGGAAGTACTCCTCGATCTCGAAGGAGATCTTCGCGCTCTACCGCGCCGTGACGCCGCTCGTCGAGCCGCTGTCGCTCGACGAGGCGTACCTCGACGTCACGACGAACGCCTGGAACGAGCCCCTCGGGGTCGAGGTCGCCCGGCGCCTGAAGGCGCGTGTTCTCGAGGCGACGGCGCTCACGGTCTCGGCGGGCGTCGCCCCGAACAAGTTCCTCGCGAAGATCGCCTCGGGCTGGAAGAAGCCGGACGGGCTCACGGTCATCGCCCCCGAGCGCGTCGAGGCGTTCCTCGCGAAGCTCCCGGTGGACGCGCTCTGGGGCGTCGGCCCGAAGACCGCCGGAAAGCTCGCCGCGCTCGGCTGCGCGCGGCTCGTCGACGTGCGGGCGGTGGACCCGGCGGCGCTCCGGCGCGTCGTCGGGAGCTTCGCGGACTCCCTCGTCCGCCTCGCGCACGGCGACGACGCCCGTCCCGTCGTGCCCGATCGTCCCCGAAAGTCCTGCAGCACCGAAGACACGTTCCGCGAGGACCTCTCGGACGCCGATCGGATGCGCACGATCGTCGAGTCCATGGGCCGGCACGACGCGGCGTACCTCGCGGAGAAGCGCCTCCTCGCGCGCACGGTGACGCTCAAGGTGCGCTACGCGGACTTCACGACCGTGACGCGGAGCGACAGCGGGCCTCCGACGCGCGACGCCGACGCGCTCGCCGCCCGCGCGGCGGCGCTCCTCTCGCGCACCGAGGCCGGGGCGCGGCCCGTCCGCCTCCTCGGCGTCGGCGTCCACGGCCTCGTCGTCCCCGGCGCGCCGGAGGCGGACGGCCAGCTGCCGCTCGAGATCGACTGACAGGCGGGAACCCGTCACGCGGGTTCCCGCACCCTCCGCTCGGCGTGCCTCGCCGGCTCGCATGCGCTCGGCGGCTCGACCGCCTGCTCCCCCTTCAGCGCCTCAGCCTCTCCAAAATCGCGTCCGCCGCCTCGCGGCCGATGCGGATCGCGTAGTTCTGGCCGCGGTCCTCCGGGTAGATCTGCGCCATGCACGCCGACCACAGGCCCGGCACCGGCGTCTCGAGCGGCGGGAGGAGCTTCGAGTAGTTCGGGACGACGATCGGCTGCGCGTACTCGGCGCGTCCGATCTGCTTCTTGAGGATCCAGCTCTCGTCGAAGGCGGGGTTGATCCGCCCGAGGCCCGGGAGGTACTCCGCCCAGAGCGCGTCGTCACTCTTCCGCCACCGCGCGTCGTCCGGCAGGACGTAGTTCGAGAGGTAAACGACGTGCCGGCCCCCGTACTCCTCCTTCGGGATGAAGTTCGTGTGCTCGATGACGCCGCCGAACGGCATCGACGCGTCGCCGACGTTCAGCCAGTAGTAAGGAGACAGCGAGCGGTCGAGCTCGAGGATCGGGCAGAGCGCGTGGCAGTACGTCAGGGCGCTCCACGTCCTCCTCAGGTCCTCGGGGAGGTCCGGCGCGATGCGGAGAAGCTCGGGAATCGCGACCGTCGAGAGGACGAGGTCGAACGTTTCCGTCCCGCCCGCGTAGGAGACCTCGAACCCCGGGCCCGACTTCCTCACGATCTTCACCGGCCGCGACGTCCGGAGGTCGCCGCCGCGCGCCACGACGCGCGCGAGGACCGCCGCGACGCCGCGCCCGAACGATCCCTTGAGGTACCCGAGGCGCTCGCCGAGCCCCGTCCGGTCGCGCGAGCGCGTGCGAAGCGCGATCTTGCCCCAGAGCCACACGAGGCCGACCTCGTCCGCCCGCCGCCCGTACTTCTGGTCGAGGAGAGGACCCCACACGGCATCCAGCGCGCGGGAATACCCGTTCCGCCGCATCCAGCCCTTGGCCGTCTCGCCTTCCAGGCTCCTCCAGTCGGTATCGTGGCGGAGCCGGAGCGTCGAGAGGACGAACTGGATGCGGCCTGCGAATCCGAGCGGCGAAAAGGAGAGGAGGGAGGCCGGCGTCCCGAAATCGTACAGGCGGCCGCCCGAGAAGAACCCCATCCGAGACTTGAGCCAGAGGAGGTCGCCGCCGAGGCCGAACTCCTCGGCGAAGGAAACGTAGTCGACGTCGCTCGTGAAGAGGTGGTGGTAGAAGCGCTCGAGAGGCGTCCCGCCCACCTCGACGACGCCGACGAGGCCGCCGGCCTCGGGGTACTTCTCGAAGACCGTGACGCGGAGTCCGGCGCCGAGGAGCCGGTCCGCGGCGACGAGACCGGCGAGGCCGCCGCCCACGACGGCGACGCGCACGGACGCGGCGTTCACGGGGCGAGTCTAGCCCGGACGCGCACGGGCGTTGTGTTACCTTGACTCGTCCCGTGCCGGCCACGCCCGCGCTTCTCTTCGCCTCGGTCCTCCTCCTGGCGAGCGCGTCAGGGGCGGCCGTTCTCGCGCGCCTCCTCCGCGGCGACGACGCGGACGGCGCCCGCGCGGAGGCGGCGTTCGCGTTCTCGATGCCCGTCGGGCTCGTCCTGGCCGCGCTCCCCGGCTGGCTGCTCTCCGCCTTCACGCTCAAGCCTCTCGAGCCCGGGGTCGCGTCGGGCTTCGACGTCGCCCTCCACCGGCTGCTCTCCGGCGTCCCGATCGGAGGCGTCGCGCTTCCGCTCGCCGGGATCGCCCTCGTCGCGCTCCTCCTCTGGGGCTTTCAGGACCTCCTCGGCGTCCTCGCGCGCTGGCGCTCCCTCGTGCCACCGGCCGTCCTGTTCCTCCTCGTCTTCGCCTTCTTCCTCTGGATCCGCGCGACGTTCGGCGAGATCCGCCAGACCGAGAAGCCGATGGACTTCGCGGTCCTCTCGGGCCTCATGGCGACGCCGCGCCTGCCCTTCATGGACCCGTGGCTCTCCGGCAGCCGCTTCCCGTACTACCACTTCGGGACCTACGTCTTCGCGCTCCCGGCCCGCGCCGCGCGCGTGCCGTCCGAGTACGCGTTCAACCTGATCGCCTCGCTCCTCCCTGCGCTCGCCGCGCTCGCCGCCTACGGCGCCGTCCGCGCCCGCCGGGGCGGCCGCCGCCTCGCCCTTCTCGCGGGCTCGGTCCTCGTTCTCGGCGGCACGTTCGACGGCCTGCGCCAGGCTCTCTCGGACAAGCCGCTCGCCGACCTCGACTGGTGGGTGTCCTCGCGCCGCGTCGCGAACGCGATCACGGAGTGGCCGCTCTTCACGTTCCGCCTCGGCGACCTGCACCCGCACGTCGTGACCTTCCCGCTCCTCGTCGCGTTCGCGGGCCTCGCGGGCCGGATCGGGACCGCCTCGGGGACGCTCTTCGACGGCGTCCTCCTCGCCGCGGTCCTTTCGGCCAACCCCTGGGACCTCCCCGCGTGCCTCCTCGTCCTCGGCGCCGGCAACCTCATGGAGCGCGCCTTCCGGGCCGCTCTTCTTCGGAGCGTCTTCACGGTCCTCCTCGCGGTGCCGTTTCTCGTCCCGTTCCTGCGCTCTCCGCGGCCCGAGCTCCACGGCCTGACGTTCCTGAAGGAGGCGACGACCGCGGGCGAGGCCTTCCTCCACTTCGGCGTCCTCGCCGTCGTGCCCGCGCTCGCCTTCGGCGTCGCGCTCGTCAGGTCCCAGACGCGCGAGGACCGCGCGCTCGTGGCCGCGACGGCGTTTCCGGCGCTCGGGATCGCGCTCGCCGTGCTGACGACGCGGCCCGTCCTCGGGCTCGCCGCGGGGCTCGCGGCCGGCGTCCTTTGGCTCCTCCTGAGGGCGCCCGCGTCCGGGGAGGCCGACCCTCCATCCGGCGCGCTCCGCGCGGGCTTCCTCTTCGCGGCGGCGGGCGCGACGCTCGCGGCCGTGCCGGACGTCGTCCTCGTCTCGGACTCCTATGGCGAGCAGATGCGGCGGATGAACACGGTCTTCAAGACGTTCATGGGCGCGTGGCCTCTCCTCGTCCTCGGCGGCGCGCTCCTCCTGCCCCTCGCGCTCTCGACGCGGCGCGCGCGGGGCCTCGTGCGCGCCGCCCTCCTCGCGACGGCGGCCGGTCTTCTCGCGCATCCCCTCGCGGCGGTTCTCTTCCGCGCGCGCTGGTCCGGCCCCGTGGACGGGCTGAACGGCCTCGCGTGGATGCAGCGGGAAGCGCCGTCGGACCGCGCCGCCGTCGGCTGGCTGCGCACGCACGCCGTCGACGGCGCGGTCCTCGCCGAAGCGACGGGTAACGCCTATTCGGACTACAGCCGCATCGGAGACGCGACCGGCCTCCCGATCGTCCTGGGCTGGGACAACCACGAGGGCCTCTGGCGCGGGGCCGCCGCTTCCGCCGAGCTCGAGGCCCGCCGGAGCGGCCTCCGCCTCCTCTACACCTCCGAGGACGCGGACGCCGTGTTCGCCTTCCTGCACCGGCTGAACGTCCGCTACGTCTTCGTGGGAGCGCTCGAGCATCGCGACTTCGGCCCGAACGCGTTCCCCCTCCGCGCGAATTTCCGGCGCGTCTTCGAGGCGAAGGACGCCGCCGTCTACGAGATCCTCAAGTGAAGAGCGCCGGCGTCGCTTCTCCCCCGTTCTCGGCGCTCGAGAAGAGGGCCTGGATCGGCCTCGTCGCACTCTCGCTCTTCCTGCACGTCGTCCAGCTCGGGAGCCACGCGTTCCACCACGACGAGTCGATCCACGCCTACGCGGCGATGCGCCTCCTCAAGGAGGGCGCGTACGTCTACGACCCCGTCTACCACGGGCCGGTCCAGTACTTCGCGGTCGCCTCCACCTTCGCGGTCGCCTCCGTCGTCGGCAAGGTCGTCGGGTTCCTGGCGGGGATCGCCGCGGCCAAGACGTGGGACGGCACGTCGGACTTCACGGCGCGCCTCGCCCCGGCGCTCGCGGGCGTCGCGCTCTCGGCGATGGCCGTCCTCCTGCGCCGTCGCTTCGGGCGGCGGGCCACCTTCGCCGCCGGCGTGCTCTGCGCGCTCTCGCCGAACCTCCTCTACTACACGCGCTTCTGCCGGGACGACGCGTGGAGCCTCCTCGGGACGGCGGGCCTGTTCCTCTGGCTCGACGAGTTCCTCGCGACGCGCCGCGTGAAGGACATCGCGATCGCCGCGATCTGGGCCGCCGTGGCGTTCGCGTCGAAGGAGAACTTCTACGTCCTTCTCGCCCTCATGGTCCCGTCGATCGCCGCGGCGTGGATGGAGCCCGGGCGCGGCCTCGACGTCTGGAACCGCCTCCGGCACCTCATCGACTGGCTCGAGGAGAACGCGACGGCCGTCCTCGGCGGGCTGCTCGTCTTCTTCATCGTCTCCGAGCTCTTCTACACGGTCTTCCTCGCGCACCCGGAGTCGGGTAACCCGGTCTTCATGGCGATCTCGTACTGGTGGGGCCAGCACAAGATGGAGCGCGTCGGCGGCCCGAAGACGTTCTATCTCCCGCGTCTCCTCCAGTACGAGTTCGCGGTGGTGGTTCCGGGGTTGTTCTACGCACTCGGGCTGAGGTTTCCGCGGAACATCCTTCTCAGAATCTTCTATTGGCTCACGAAGGGGCCGGCATTCCGTATTCCGCCAGATGATTACGTTCTCTATCGGTGGAGAACTCTGACGTTCGCCGAGCGGTTCGTCGCGGGCTGGGCGATCTCGACCTTGGCTATGTACGCCTACCTCGGCGAGAAGGCCGGATGGCTCATGGTCCACCAGGTCCTTCCGTTCCTCCCGCTCGCGGGGCTCGCGTGGGCGAGCCTCGCGGAGAAGGGCCGGGGCTGGCGGCTCGCGGGCGCCGTAACGGCGGTCGCCTCGGTCGCGACGTCGCTCACGCTCTCCTTCGTCTATCCGGTCCTGACGCCGAACTCGCGCAAGGCCGAGTCCACGATCCAGGTCCAGACGTGCCCGGAGATGCTCGGCATCGTCGACGAGATCCTCCGCTCGGGCCGCGCCGGCGAGGTTCCGGCCGCGATCGTCTCGGGAGAGGCCGGTTGGCCGCTGAGCTGGTACGTGAGGGTCGCGCCGGTCAACTGGCAGCCGCCCACGGGGGAGCTCCACCCGCCGATCGTCGTCTGCGACGAGGGCGACGCGGACAAGCAGGCCCAGATCCTCGGCCCGGGCTACGCGCGCGACCGCGTCCCGTTCCGCGCGTGGTGGATCCCGGACACCGCGTGGAAGCCCCTGCGACCGAACGCCGGCCAGCTCCTGAAGTACGTCTTCACGCTCGACGCGTGGGACCGAGCGGACGGCAACAACCCGATCGGGTCCGTGTGGGTGACCGTCTTCAGGAGGCAGTACCCGGCGGGGTCGCCCCCGCCGTCGCCGCCCGCGCCGCCGCCCGACGCGGCCCCGCCCGCCGCGGGGACGAAGGCCGCGTCGTGACCGCGCCGCCCGTCGCGCCCGAGATCTCGGTCGCATTGCCCGTCTTCAACGAGGCCGAGAACCTCGAGGAGCTGAGGGACCGTCTCGTGAAGGCGCTCGACGCCGTCGGCCGGACCTGGGAGATCGTCTTCGTCGACGACGGCAGCCGCGACGGCTCGTTCGAGAAGATGGCCGCCTTCGCGCGTGCGGACCGGCGGATCCGGGCCCTGCGCTTCTCGCGCAACTTCGGGCACCAGATGGCGCTCACGGCCGGCGTCGACGCCGCGCGCGGCCGCGTCGTCGCCGTCATGGACGCGGACCTGCAGGACCCTCCCGAGCTCCTCGGCGAGATGCTGAAGAAGATCGACGAGGGCTACGAGGTCGTCTACGCGCAACGCACGAAACGCGAGGGCGAGAGCGCGTTCAAGCTCTGGACGGCGCACGTCTTCTACCGGCTTCTCGAGCGCTGGACGAACGTCGACATCCCCGTCGACGTCGGCGACTTCCGGCTCATGGGCCCCCGGGCCGTCGCCGCCTTCCGCCGGATGCGCGAGCGTCACCGGTTCATCCGCGGCATGACGGCCTGGGTCGGCTTCCGCCAGGTCGGCGTGCCCTACGAGCGGCCTCCGCGGACGCGCGGCGAGACGAAGTTCCCGCTCCGCAAGATGCTCCGCTTCGCCCTCGACGGCCTGACGTCCTTCAGCCACGTGCCGCTCCAGCTCGCGACGTGGCTCGGGTTCCTCGTCTCGGCCTTCGCCTTCCTTTACATCGTCGTCGTCCTCGTCCTCTGGCTCCTGAGGATCAACGTCCCCGGCTGGACGACGCTCATGGTCTTCGTCCTCCTCCTCGGCGGCGTCCAGCTCATGGTCATCGGCGTTCTCGGCGAGTACCTCGGCCGCGTCTACGACGAGGTCAAGGGCCGGCCCCTCTACCTCGTGGCGGAAGAGGTGGGAGGGGAGGCGGACGCTCCCGCGCCGCGATCCGCGCCGGAGCCCCCTCTCCGCCCGTGAGAGGGGATCTCGCCGGAGAGCGTTTTGTTCTACCCTGATCGCGGATGAAGTCGGGCTATTACCACCATGCGATCGGGGACCTCCGGAAGCGGCTTTCCGCCGCCGTCCCGAACGAGGTCTTGAAGGCGCTGCACCGCAAGAGCCCGGCGCGGCACTTCGCGGTCGCGCTCCGCCAGCTCGCCCTCTTCGCCGGCGCGTTCGCTCTCTCGTGGCGCTTCGAGAGCCTCTTCGTGCGCGTCCCGTGCGCCGTCGTCCTCGGGTTCGTGATCTTCGACGGGACGGTCCTTCTCCACGAGGTCGTCCACAAGGCCGTCTTCGACGGCGACCGCCCGGGCGCCTACCGCGCGCTCGGCCTCCTCTACGCGCTCCCGTCGGGCATCTCTCCGGCGCAGTTCACGCGCTGGCACCTCGACCACCACGCCGAGCTCGGCTCGCCGACGGACGACCCGAAGCGCGCGCACCTCTCCCCCAAGCGGAACGCGCGCTGGCTCAAGCTCCTCTACGCGACGCCCGCGCTCTTCCCGATCTACTTCCGGGCCGCGAAGAAGGAGACGGCGACGTACCCCGAGCCGCTCCGGCGGAGGATCCGCGGCGAGCGCCTCGCGGCGATCGGCCTCCACCTCGTCGCCGCGGCCGCGATCCTCGCGCTCGGCGGCGTCGCGCGCCTCGTCTGGCTCTGGGCGGTTCCCGTCTTCTTCGTCTTCCCGCCCGCCTTCGCGCTGAACCGGCTCGGCCAGCACTACGACATCGTCCCGGGAGAACCCGCGAAGTGGGGCACGCGCATGGCCCGCTCGCCCTTCTGGGAGTTCGTCTACCTCTGGTCGCACCTGCACCTCGAGCACCACTACTACCCGGCCGTGCCGTTCTACCGCCTGCCCGCTCTCGCGACGGCCCTCGTGCCCTTCTTCGAGACGGAAGGCATTCCCGCGCGAAGGTACCGTGATCTCCTGAGGGGCTGGATCCTCGAGAACCGCGCGCCGCACTCGGACTGGAGCGTGCCCGCCCCGGCTCCCGCCGGCGGGTCGCATCCCGCACCATCCGCCCCTGCGGCGTGAGGTAGAGTCGCGGAGAGATGGCCGCCGAAGCCGCCGCGCCCCGGGTGGAAAAGTACGAGGGGCTGACGCGGGACGATCTCCTCCGCGCCTTCCGCAACATGGTGACGTCCCGGCGGATCGACGACAAGGAGATCCAGCTCAAGCGGCAGAACCGGATCTTCTTCCAGATCTCCGGCGCCGGCCACGAGGCGCTCCAGACGGCCGTCGCCGCTCACATGAAGAAGGGCGTCGACTGGCTGTTCCCGTACTACCGCGACCGCGCGCTCTGCCTCGGCCTCGGCGTCACGCCGCTCGAGATGCTCCTCGAGGCCGTGGGCGCCGCCGCCGACCCCGCGTCCTCCGGCCGCCAGATGCCCTCCCACTGGGGCGCGAAGCGCCTGAACGTCTTCACGACGTCCTCCCCGACGGGCTCCGAGTGCCTGCCCGGCGTCGGCGCGGCGGAGGCCGGGCGCTATCTCCTCCGGCCCGACGCGGCCGCGATCCGCGACCGGGCGTCGAAGGCGCATTCCGACGAGGTCGTCGTCGTGGCGCTCGGGGACGGCTCGACCTCCGAGGGCGAATTCTGGGAGGCGCTCAATTCCGCCGCGACGCTCAAGCTCCCCGTCGTCTTCGTCGTCGAGGACAACGGGTACGCCATCTCGGTGCCCGTCGAGGTGAATACGCCGGGCGGCTCGATCTCGAGCCTCGTGCGCTCGTACCCGGGCCTGTTCGTCGTCGAGGTGGACGGCTGCGACTACCTCGCGTCGTACGACGCCTTCCGCTACGCCTTCGCGTACGCGAGAGAGCGCAAGGGCCCGGCGCTCGTCCACGGGCACGTCGTGAGGCCGTACTCGCACTCCCTCTCGGACGACGAGAGGCTCTACCGCCCCGAGAGCGAAAGGCAGCGGGACGCCGAACGGGATCCCGTCGTCACGTTCGCGAAGTTCCTCGTCGACGAGGGGCTCGCGACGGCGGACGACATCCGGGCGTTACGCGAGGAGGTCGACGCCGCGGTCGACCGGGCCGCCGACGAGGCGCTCGCGAGCCCCCAGCCCGTGGCGGCCTCCGTCCTCGAGAACGTGACGTCGCCCGACGTCGATCCGGCGTCCTCCGCGTTCGACACCGAGGAGGCGCCCGCCTTCTCGGGCGAGCCCACGACGATGGTCGACCTCATCAACGCGGCGCTGAGGGACGAGATGGCGCGCGACGCGCGCGTCGTCGTGTGGGGCGAGGACGTCGCCGACGCGAGCCGCGCCGACGTCCTTTCCGAGTGCAAGGGCAAGGGCGGCGTCTTCAAGGTCACGGCCGGTCTCCAGAAGACCTACGGCGACGCGCGCGTCTTCAACGCGCCGCTCGCCGAGGCCGGCATCGTGGGTCGCGCGATCGGCTGGGCCGCGCGCGGGCTGAAGCCCGTCGTCGAGGTCCAGTTCTTCGACTACATCTGGCCCGCGATGCAGCAGCTGCGCGACGAGCTCGCGACGGTGCGCTGGCGCTCGGGCGGCTCCTGGAAGGCTCCCGTCGTCGTCCGCGTCGCGATCGGCGGCTATCTCACGGGCGGGGGGCCCTACCACTCGCAGTCCGGCGAGGTCACGTTCACCCACGTCCCGGGGCTCCGGGTCGTCATGCCGTCGAACGCGCTCGACGCGAACGGCCTCCTGAGGACGGCGATCCGCTCCGACGACCCGGTCCTCTTCCTCGAGCACAAGCACCTCTACCGCCAGACGCACAACAAGGGCCGCTATCCGGGCCCGGACTACATGGTTCCCTTCGGCAAGGCGCGCACCGTGCGTCCCGGCGACGACGCCACGGTCGTCACGTACGGCGCGACCGTCTACCGGAGCGCCGTCGCGGCCGCGACGCTCGCCGAGGAAGCCGGCCGGCACGCCGAGGTTCTCGACCTGCGCTCGCTCGCGCCGTACGACTGGGAGGCCGTCGCCGCGAGCGTGAGGAAGACGAACCGGCTCCTCGTCGTGCACGAGGACTGGAAGACGCACGGCTTCGGCGCCGAGATCGCCGCGCGCGCGGCCGACGAGCTCTTCGAGTGGCTGGACGCCCCGGTCCGGCGCGTCGCGGCGAAGGACGTCTTCTGCGGCTACGCTCCCCGGCTCGAGGACGCGACGCTCCCGCAGAGCGACGACATCCTCCAGGCCCTCCGCGACCTCGTCGCGTACTGAACAAAAGAGAAAGAGAGAAGAGAAGAAGAAGAAATTTCTGCTATCGGGGGCCGCGTTCGCGGCCCCCGGAGAAGAAGTCTGGGCCGGATTTCCGGCGTCAAGGGCGCGCTCCGCGCGCCGCGCAGCGGTCGAAGACCCTTGACTCCGGAAATCCGGAGGGAGATTCGTTCCTGCCGGCGGCCGCATAGCGGCCGCCGCATAGCAGAAGAAATCCTTGATACCGTGCGGATGAGATGAGTCGGCGGCGTTCGCTCCTGCGCTTCGGCCTGGCAGCAATGGCTTTTCTCCTCTTCTTCCTCCTCGGCGCGGTCGCCGTCGACCCGTTTCCCGTCTACCGAGCCGTCATGGAGGAATGGCTCTCGATCTCCGGCGGGCACCGCGAGGTCTTCGCCGCCGACGACGGCACGTCGCTCTCGGTCTGGGTGCTCGGCCCGCTCTCGGCCGAGCGGCCCGTCGTCCTCGTGCACGGCCTCGGCGCCGACGCGACGTACTGGGCGGGAACCGCGCGGGCTCTCGTCCGAAGCGGCCGCACCGTCCTCGTTCCCGACGCTCCCGGCTCGGGGCGCAGCGCGCCGCCGAAGACGGCAGCGGGCTACCGCCTGAACGGGCGCGTCGCGGCGCTCGACGCGCTCTTCCGCGCCCTCGCGCTCGAGAAGGCCGATCTCGTCGGCCACTCGCTCGGCGGCTGGACGGCCGCCGGCTTCGCGCTCTCACACCCGGAGAAGACGGGGCGCCTCGTCCTCGTGGACGCGGGCGGTTTCACGACGCCCGCGGACGTCGAGGCCGCGCGCCGCCGCGTGCTCCCCTCGGACCGCGCCGGCGCGCGCCGCGTCCTGGGCCTCCTCTTCCGCCGCCGGCCCTTCCCGGCGGCCGGATTCGTCCTCGACGCCTTCGGCCGGAATTACGGCGGGGGCGCCGCGGCGGCGACCGTGGCCGCGCTGCGGCTCGACGATTCGCTCGCGGGCCGGGAGGGCGAGCTTCCCGCCGGCACCGCCGTGATCTGGGGCGCGGAGGACACGCTCTTCCCGCTCGCGGAAGGGCGTGCGCTCGCCGCGGGGATCCCGGAGGCGCGGCTCTTCATCCTCCCCCGCGCCGGACACGACGGACCCCTCGAGACGCCGCGGGAGTTCCGCGGGGCCCTCGCCGCGGCCCTCGGCTCCGCGCCCGGCCGCACGAAGTAGCGCGCGATCCGTTGCGCCGCGCGGGCGGCGGGCTCGTCACTGCGGCCCGTCCGGCTCGAACGTCCGGACGAGCGGGACGCTCGAGGACTCCGCGAAGCGCTCGTCGAACGCCTCGGAGAGGAGGCGCCCGTCCATGTCCCTCGCGAGAGGCTCGCCGGCGAGGACGAGGAGCGTCGGGGCGAGGTCGAGGACTCCCGCCGACGTCAGCCGCGCGCCCGACCGAACGCCCGCGCCCGCGAGGATCACGAAGCCGTCGCGCGAGGCGTCCGGCCCGGACTCCGGCGCCCTTCCGCGGAGGAAGCGGAGGACGGCCTCCGCCGTGGACGGCGGGCCCCAGCCCACGGGCGCGAAGAGGCAGATCGTGCGGTCCTGGCCCTCGCGCTCGAGGACGTCGGCGAGCGTGTCGTCCAGGAAGCGGTAGTACGCCTTCAGGGCCCGCGCCCGCGCCTCGGCCCCGTGCGGAGCCGCCAGCCCCCAGTAGCGCGCATCGCCGGCGCCCCCGAAGAGCCGCGCGGCCGTCGCGAGGCCCGAGAGGACGAGCGCCGCGACGTTGTTCGGCCCCGCGGGCAGCGCGCCGAGCGACGCGCCGACGACCGACAGATCGCGCGCGGCGGCGACGAGCGGCTCCCGGCGCTCGGGGCCGTCGGGGAGGCCCTCCGGCACGAGGGCGCGGACGAGCGGCCGGTCGAGGCTCTCGGCCGGAACGCGGAAGAGGCGCGCCCGCCGTGAGGCCTCTGGCGGGCTCGCGGCGCTCCCCTCGGCGTCGCCTTCGAAGAACCGGTCCGTCGCCCACAGCAGGGGGCCCGTCTTCGCCGGCGCCGACGCCGGCCAGTCGAGGACGGCGCACTCGTGCCCGCGCGCGTCCAGGATCTCCCAGAACGTCAGGCTCCGCCGGCGCTGCCCGTCTTCCCGAACCCACCGCCCGAACGGCGGTACGAGGCGTCCGAGTCCGGGCACGACCGGAAGGTAGCGGTACGTCCCGGAGAGAGCCTCGCGCCGGAACGCCGACACGACGCCGTGCTTGGCGGGCTTCTTCCCCGTTGCCGCCGACGTCCACAGCGCCGCGCGGTCGTACGGCGCGAGCGACGCGAGCGGCCCCGCGGCCCCTTGGCGCAGGAGCCGCTCGATCGTCGGCAGCGCGCCCTCGGACGCGTACGCCGTGAGGAGGTCCCAGGACGCCCCCTCGATTCCGATCACGAGGAGGCTCCGGCGGGCGGCCCGCGGGAGCGCGACCGGGCTCGCGAGAGCCGGCCGCCCGGCCGCGCGCCTCCCGGCGAGAGGCGCGAGAAGAAGCAGCGCGAGGACCGCCGCCAGAGGGCCGGCCGGCGCACGCCGCGCGGACGCCGCGGCCCCGAGGAGAGCCGCGCCGACCGCGAGCACGAGCGCCGCGGCGACGAGGACGCGACGCGCTCCGGCGGGAACGAAGTCGAGCGCGAGGCGCCTCTGCGTCTCGACGAACGCGGCTCCGAGGCCGAGGAGGACGGCGAGGATGAGCGTCGCGCCGCGGGTCGCCGGACGCCTCGAGAGCCACGCGAGCGGCGCGCCGAGAACCGCGCCGAACGCCGAGAGGACCGTGAGGGCGCGCAGCGCCGCGAGCGGCGCGAGGAGATCCGGGTTGAGCCCGATCAGGAGGTCCGCGGCCGCGGCGCCGGCGAGCGCCCCGGCCAGCACGAACGGTAACGCCCGCCGTCGCTCGTCCATATAATCCGCGCCCGGCGAGTCTCGCCCCCTTCCCGATGGCCGTCAACGAAACGCTTCGCGTCCTCAGGACGCTGCACTACGACGCGGCGCACTATTCGCTGTTCCTCCAGGCGGGAACGATCGGCGCCGCGACGCGGCCCGGCCACTTCGCGATGCTCCAGGCCGGCGACGGCCTGCGCCCGTACCTCCGGCGCGCGTTCTCGATCGCGGACGTCACGACCGTCGCGGGCGTTCCCGCGCTCGAGTTCGTGGTCAAGGTGCAGGGCGTCGGCACGGGCGCGCTCGGGCGGCTCCCCGAGGGCGCGCCGGTGCCCGTGCTCGGCCCGCTCGGCGTCCCGTTCCCGACGGACGACCTCGGGCCCTCGGACCGCGTCGCCCTCGTGGCGGGCGGCATCGGGCTCGCGCCGCTCGTCCTCCTCGCGCGCACGCTCGCGGCGCGCGGCCTCGCCGCGGACCTCTACTACGGCGGGCGCAACGAGAACGACGTCCTGAAGCGCGCCGACTTCGAGCGCTTCCTCGGCCCGCACCGCTGCCGCTATGCGACGGACGACGGCTCCCTCGGCCGCCGCGGTCTCGTGACGGACGTCCTCGCCCAGGCTCTCGACGGCGGGACGTCGTACCGGCGCGTCTTCGCGTGCGGCCCGCTCCCCATGTTCCGCACGCTCGCCGCGCTTCTCGAGAGGAAGGGCCTCGACGCCTCCTTCGCGATGGAATCGGAGATGGCGTGCGGCTTCGGCGTCTGCCTCGGCTGCGTGGCGCCGACCTCGGACGGTCGCTTCGCGACGATCTGCAAGGAAGGACCCTGCGTGCCGCCGTCCTTCATCGACTGGAAGAGGATCTGATGGCCGTGGACCTCTCCGTCCAGATGGGGCGGCTGCGCCTGAAGAACCCGATCGCGACCGCGTCGGGCACGTTCGGTTACGGCCTCGAGTTCGCCGAGTTCCTCGACCTCTCGGCGCTCGGCGCGATCTCGGTCAAGGGCCTCTCCCTCAGGCCCTGCCTCGGAAACCCTCCGCCCCGGATCTGCGAGACGGACGCCGGGATGCTCAACGCGATCGGCCTCCAGAACATCGGCGTCGACGCGTTCCTCGCCGAGAAGCTGCCCGAGCTCCACCGGATCCGGGCGACGGTGATCGCGAACGTCTGGGGGGACACCGAGGAGGACTACGTCGGCGTCGTCGAGCGCATCGGGGCGGACCGGCGCGTCGCCGCGATCGAGCTCAACGTGTCCTGCCCGAACGTCGTGAAGGGCGGGATGATCTTCGGCAACAACGCCGAGCTCCTGAAGGGCCTCGTCGCCCGCGTCAGGGCCGCAACGGCGCATCCGCTGATCGTCAAGCTCTCCCCGAACGTGACGGACATCGTCGGGGTCGCGCGAGTCGCCGTCGACGCCGGCGCCGACGCGCTCTCGCTCGTCAACACGCTCGTGGGCCTCGCGATCGACCTCGAGACGCGGGCGCCGAAGATCGGGTTCACGACGGGCGGTCTCTCGGGCCCCGCGATCCGTCCCGTCGCCGTCCGGATGGTCTGGGAGGTCCGGCGGGCGCTCCCGAAGATCCCGATCTTCGGAATGGGGGGCGTCGAGAACGTCGAGAACGTCGTCGAGTTCCTCATCGCGGGCGCGAACGCGGTCCAGGTCGGCACCGCGAACTTCCGGGACCCGTCCCTCGCCGGGCGCCTCGCCGGAGAGCTCGCCGAGTGGTGCGCGGCTCATGGCGTCGCCCGCGTCTCGGACCTCGTCGGAACGCTCCGGACCCGTCCGCGCGAGGATCACCGCTTTGCGTGACGCGCGCGCGCGGCTGGCCGTCGCCCTCGATCTGCCCGACCGCGCCTCGCTCCTCGCGATGGCCCGCCGCGTCGCGCCCGAGGCCGGCTTCCTCAAGCTCGGGCTCGAGGCGTTCGTCGCCGAGGGGCCGTCTCTCGTCCGCGACGTCGTCGCGTCCGGCACGGACGTCTTTCTCGATCTGAAGCTCCACGACATCCCGAATACCGTCGGCCGGGCCGCGGCCGCGGCGGTCGCGACGGGCGCCGCGATCGTCAACTGCCACGCCTCGGGCGGCCGCGACATGATGCGGGCGTTCGGCGAGGCGGGGCGCGCGGGGGCGGCGAAAGCGGGCCGGCCCGTGCCGAGGCTGATCGCCGTCACCGTCCTCACGTCGCTCGACGGTCCCGCGCTCGGCGAGATCGGATTCTCGGGCGCGCCGCGCGACGCCGCCGTGCGCCTCGCCGCCCTCGCGCAGGACTCGGGCCTCGACGGCGTCGTCTGCTCGCCGGAGGAGATCGCCGCGATCCGCGCCGCCTGCGGGGAGGATTTCCTCCTCGTCGTTCCCGGCGTGCGGCCCACGGGCGAGGAACGGGGCGACCAGCGGCGCGTCGCGACGCCCGCCGAGGCGATCCGCGCGGGCGCCGACCTGCTCGTCGTGGGCCGCCCGATCACGAGCGCGACGGACCCCGCGTCTGCCGCGCGGGCGATCGTCGCCGAGATCGCGGCTGCGTTGGAGCGTCTGCCAGGTCAGAAGGAGGGCTGACTACGTTGCGACTTCTTCTTCAGGCCATTACCGAGGCTTCGCATCATGAGGCGATAAAAGAGTTGCTGCAGAAGCCAACGCCGAAGACCTTTCTCGGCGGCGTTGCATTTGCGCGAGTGTCCGGGGTGGAGGCCATCGCTCCCGCTCTCGGTGCGCTCGGGGCAAGGGCGCGGCTGTTTGTTGGGATCCGCAACGACATCACATCGCTGCAAGCACTGGAGCGCCTCTTGTCGCTGGGCGTTAGAACCTTCGTTGCGGACACCGGTACTCGCGCTCGCATCTTCCATCCCAAGGTCTTCGTTTCCGAGTACGAGGGCTACGCCCGGCTCCTTCTAGGCAGCGCGAACCTCACAAATGGAGGACTGTTCGACAACATAGAGGCTGGAGTGCTCGTTCGACTCGACTTCTCGCGTCCGGAAGACAAGAAGATCTCCGCCGACGCCGTGGCCGCTCTCTCGTCCCTGCCGACGCGCTTTCCCGATCATGTGTTCGAAGTGACCTCGCCTTCCGCCATCGCCGCGCTCGTTTCGGAGGGCCGCCTTGCCGACGAGCGTGTAGCTCCCCCTGTTCCCAGGAGGACAGCCTCGGGCGGCCGTCGCGACTCCCTCCGCCCCATCCCGCTTCCGATTCATCGCCGCCCCCCTATGATTCGTTCGCCGCGGGCGCGGGCCACAAAGACCACCGCGCCGACGTCCACCAAACGGCTCCGCCGTTCGGAGTTGTTGAGGCTCTGGGAAAGCCGAGAGTTGACAGAGCGCGATCTCAACATCCCGCGAGGAGCGAATACCAATCGAACTGGCTCGATGCTCTGGAAGAAGGGTGCACTCGAAGGAATTGACCAACGCACGTACTTTCGGCGCGAGGTGTTTGGAGCGCTAAATTGGCGTCCCGATCCGAGGCGGGCGCACATTGAGCGAGCCGAGGCTGATTTTCAGCTGGTTGTGAAGGGCGTCAATTACGGCACGTTCAAACTGACCGTGTCGCACGACAAACGCACGACTTCTAAGACATACGCGCAGAAGAACTCGGTCACGTACTTACATTGGGGGGACGCGCGCCAGTTTGTGGCTAAGCCCGATCTCCTCGGCCGGCGGCTGGTGCTTTATGGCCGCGATGTTCCAAGTCCTCAATACTTGATCGAGATTGACTAGGCCACCGCCTCGGGCTCGAGCGCTACGTTTTCGCGTGGCTCACGATGCCTTCGTGCGCGGAGACGGAGCCACGCCTCGTGGAGTTCATCGCACTCTCGGACACTAAGGCCGGCCACCGCCAGGATCCGCGCATCTTGGTCACGCACGAAGTCCTCTGGCTGAGGCGCCCTCCTGAATCTTGAGTCTGCCTGCTGGAGTGCTCGTCTGTCGGCTGGGACGATTGGGACCAGAAGCCTCTCAATTTCCGAGGGAACAAGCTCGAGGACGCCACCCCCATAGTGTCGACCCTCAAGTTCGGCCAGCAGAATCGTCAAACTGTTGACGAAGCCCAGAACAAGCGCTTCGGCCGAGACTCCTAAGGGACGGATCCGGTATGCCGTATCGGTTGTTAGCGCTCCCGCCGCATTGAGGATCAGCCGAGGAAAGTGGTGGGCTCGTTTAAGCATCCCGATGGGAGTCGGGTATACAGATGGCACTGCGAACCACGGTTCACGGATGCGACACTTATAGCGTTTAGGAAGGCCTTGGGCCACGCCCTCCGCCAGATATTTCTGCGTGCCTTTGTTAAAGCGCGTGTTCGTCCTGGGAAAATGCAGGAAGTATGTTGGTTTCCCTTCGCGACGGTTTGTCTCATGGTCGCTCTGCCGGAAAACGAGCCCCTTCACGTGATCTGCTCGGCCGAACATCGGGTGCGCGAAGCGTTCCATTCCGTAGCGGCTTATCGTCGATTCCGCGACGAGAAAGAAATCGTTCGCTCCGGTGACAATACCCACGTCCGCTGAGGCGATATCTTTGAAAACGCGTATCGCCGGCAGTGTTGCTGCCCTCTCCAGCAGGGTGCGCTCTCTTTCTGAGAGGAGCACCTGCATCCACTTCCCTTCGATAGCCGCGCCGTTGGTGTAACGAGCGTCTTCGAAGTACGCCCTCGGTTCTTCAAGAAGTGTTGCCCGGTCTCGAAGCGGCACGATCGAAACGCCTCGGCTCTTTTCGCTTTCGTGGCGTTTGCGCTCCGCAAGAAGAAGAACTACGCCCTGGAGAGTGTCACCGAACCAGATTTCGGTCGGAGCCAGGAGCAGGATTCGCGAGCAATGCTCAGCAAGGTGCTTCCGGAGAGACTGCGCGTGCGGAATATGAAGGATCTCTGCCGGCACGACCATCGCCAAGCGGCCCCCCGGCCTGAGCGAGGCAAACGCGGCGAGCGTGAACGAGACCCACGCGTTAGTGTGCTTGGTGAAACGAAGTCCATGCTGGTCGAAGATCTTCTCTGCGAGAAATTGTTGGGCCGCAGGTAGATACTGGTAGCGAATAAAGGGCGGGTTCCCGACCGCCGCATCGAACCGTTCGGTGCACTGGCCCTCGAAGAGATGCCAGCGCAGAAAATCGCCACAAAGAATCTTCCGGCTTAGCCTGGTTCTCCGATCAGCCACCGCTGCTTCGTGTGGGTCAATTTCGCAGCCAAAGACATAGGCGGACCGTGTTTCTTCGCAGGCTTCGAGCGCCTCTAGGAAGGCTCCGTCGCCGCAGCTCGGCTCAAGGATGCGCCGCGGCGAGCTATCACCCACCCACTTGACTAGAAACCTTGCGATCGACTGGTCGGTATAGAAGCCGCCACGGAGCTTCTGCGCTGATTCCTGTTCGATGAAGTTCATGACGACCGCTTTGTCTTTCCTGAGGCAGGTGCCTTCGAGGTGCGTGTTTCCTTATCCCCGTACCTCGGGCGGTTTTCCGCCACTCTAAGCTCTCTGCCAGCCTCGCCATCGGCCAGGTAGGAATCCACATTCCGGAGGAACCAGCTCTTGAGCGTCAGGCCATCCGCGGTGACGGCTCCATACAACGCGTTCTTGGTTTTGGGGTCAATCTCCAAGACGATTCGGCCGGAATTTCCACGAGCCATGACATAATATAATGTTACATAACATTACTGTCAAGGCCAAAGAATTCGATGTCCTTTGTCTCCTCTACTCGACCTTGATCTTCTCGTAGCGCTTCGCGCCGCCGGGCCTGGCCGCGCGCTCGGCGAGGGCGATCTCCTCGTCGAGGAAGTCGCGCAGCGCCTTCATGAGCTCGATTCCCGACGACGCGGCGCGGCCGAGGGCGGCGCGGCCCGCGAGCGAGACGGAGAACCTGCCGATGAGCCCCGCGGCGGGGCGCAGGAAGCAGCCCTCGCCGCCGCAGGCGAGACCCGGGATCGGACCGCCGGCGCGGGGCGCGTCGGCCGCGGGAGGGGAGGCGGTGCCGCCGGCTGGACCGGCGGCGACGCCCGGCCCGAAGTCGGCATCGAGGGGGTCGGTGGGTTTCTTCCTGTGTGCCATCAGGGTGCCTCCGGCGCGCGCGTGAAGCGCACGGTGAGCTTCCCGTCCTCGACCCTCGCGCCGGCGGGCGCGTAGCCGGCGAGCGTGCGCGGGATCGGGACGTGGTGGCGGACGTTTCCGATCCGGACGACGAGGTCGCCCGCCGCGACCGCGAGGTCCACCTCGTCCCTCTCGACGAACGGGAGATCGAGCGTGAGCACGTAGCGTCCGTTCCTCTTCGCGTACCGGTAGGGCGCGTCCGCCCGGAACGACGCGGCCGGGTCCCGGCCGGCCCAGAGGTCGCGCCCGAGGGCCGCGAGGTCCTCCGCGCCGAGCACCTGGTCCTCGCGGAGCTGGAGCGCGAAGAGCGGCACCGGATCGAAGTAGCGGTGCGCCTCGTCGAGGAACAGGGCCTGGGTTCTCCGCCACTTGTCGAAGAACGGGTCGTGGACGCCGGCGGGGAGAAGCCGGTTCACGATCACGGCGTCCACGGTGAAGCCGTAGAGCCCGAAGTACATGAACGCGCGCTGCGTCTCCTTGATGACGATCTTCTCGGGGTTCGTGACGAGACGGACGGTCGTCGTCGCGGGATCCTTGAGAAGGGCGTCCACCCCGTCGAGCTTCTCCGCGAGCGACTGGACGTTGTCGAAGTAGCGCTCGGGCGGGAGCGGGACGTTCGCGACCTTCCGGGCGACCGGCCTCGCGACCTTCAGGATGCTGCGCTGCATCCGGAAGAGCTTCTTCATGTACCAGTCGAGCGTCGGCGGCAGGGAGACGAAGCGCAGGGACTCCCCCGTGGGCGCGCAGTCGAGGATGAGGACGTCGAAGGCTTTCTCCCGGGCGTAGCGGTTCACGTAGAGGAGCGCCGAGACCTCCTCCATCCCCGGGAAGATCGCGAGCTCCTCGGCGAGGACCTCCTCGACGCCCGTCACGGCGAGGAGGGCCGTGATGTAGCCCGAGATGTCCTTCCAGTGGCGGCCGATCTCCTCCGTGACGTCCACCTCCTGGATCCAGAGGCTCTCCGCGACGCGTACGGCCTCGCCCCCGTGCTTGTCCGTGAGGCCGCCCGGGAGGTCGAACGCGTCCGCAAGGGAGTGCGCCGCGTCCACGGACATCACGAGCGTCTTCAGGCCCCGCGCCGCGAGCGTCAGGCCCGTCGCCGCGGCGACGGTCGTCTTCCCGACGCCGCCCTTGCCCGTGAAGAGGAGGATCCGCATCGGCGGGATGTTACGCGGACGGGACGCTCCGGTTCCCGATCGCGAACGCGACCCACGCGAGGACGAGCGCCGCGTATCCGTCGATCGCGTAGTGCCATCCGCTGACGACCGCCGTGAAGAGCGTGACGACCGTGAACGCCGCGTAGAGGAGGAAGAGGGGGTGCGATCTCCGGCGCGCGAAGAGCATGAGGAAGGCCTGCGCGGCGACGTGGAGCGACGGCATGGCGGCGACGCCGAGATACGGGGACAGGTCGGTTCCCTCCGGGTGCCGGAAAAAGCCGCGCACGCGCCCGTAGTGCGCAAAGAGGAGGTCCATCGTCGCCGATTGCGACGGCATCGCGGCGCGGACGTCCGTGTAATCGTCCTTGAGGACGAAGCAGGGCCCGAGGGAGGGAACGGCGAGGTAGAACCACGACCCGAGAACCCACAGGAGCGTGAACCCGGCGGCGAAGCGGGCGCGGTCCCTCGTCGAAAGCGCCGCGGCGAACCAGCCGACGCCGGCGATCACGGTGTAGATGAAGAACCCGTAGTAGACGTCGAGCACCCTCCAGAGCGCCGGGTACGGAAAGAGTCCCTGCAGGAGCCGCCCGGGGTTCACGCCGAAGTGGAGGGCGGTCTCGAGCCGGAAAAGGCCCTGGTCGAAGAGGACGTCGGGCCTCAGGAGCGGAATGGCGACCTTCAGCCAGCTGTAGACGTACGACGTGAGCGCGAGCGCGACGAGGAGGCGGGCAAGATCGAGAAGGGACCGCGGACGGAGGCTCGCGCGAAGACGCGCCGCTCCGCGACGCCACCCGCGGCGCGCGGCGACGAGGGCGCGCAGGAGGACCCCGCCGAGCAGGAACGGGGCCGCGAACGCGAGGAAGGTGCGCATGTCGAGGAGCGTCCGGAAGACGTCGATGCCCAGGCGCGCGCGGAACCTCAGGAGGGAGACGACGACCACGAGGTCGGCGACGAGGAGGATCTCGTAGAGCCTCGGGCGCGCGAGGCGTCTCACCACCCGCGCGCCCTCTCCCGCTGCCGCCGCTCTCTCTTCGTCGGACGGGACCCGCCGTCCCGCGGCGCGAGGAGACGCTCGAGTCGACGCGCCTCGAGGACCTCGGGAGAGGGAGGGGGCGTCGTGTCCTCGTAGAGGGCGCGTGCGTCCGCCTTCCGGACCGGGCGCTCGGCGAGGGCCTTCACCGCGAACGTCCTCTTTCCGTGCGCGAACGTGATGGACAGCCGGTCTCCCGCGCGGACGAGCTTGTGCGCCGACGCCGCGCGGCCGTTCAGGTCCACCTTGCCGCCCGAGCAGGCGGCCGCCGCCTGCGAGCGCGTCGGAAACAGGCACGCGACGTCCAGCCACACGTCGAGCCGGACTTCGGAGAGCGGGGCGTCGTCCTCCTCGCGCGGCCGGCCCATGCGGCTAGAAGACGGGCTTCTCGACCTTCTTGTCGAAGTCGTACACGTACTTGAAGCCGAAGATGTCGACCATCTGCTTGTAGCGGGCCGAGATCACGATGTACGTCCCGTTCCGCTCGACGCGGATGTCCTGCATCTGGAGCGGAACCTTCGCTTCCTGGGCCTTGAGGTAGACGTCGAGCTGGAGCTTCTCGAGCGGCTTGAGGCCCCCGAAGTTCGCGGCCTCGTTCATCGCGTCGAGAACCTCGTTCCCGTGGACGTGGAGCGGCACGATGCGCGAGCACGCCACGGCGACCACGAACAGAATCGCGAGCCCGACGACGAGACCGAAGGCGCCCTCACCCCGATTCCCTGCTCGACGCATGTTTGTGCTCCTCCCCCGGCGCGGGCGCCGCCCGCCCCGCCTTCACCGGATCGCCCGGAACGTCCTGTTCCAGCGGATCCTGGCCAAAAAGTGTAGCGCGCCGTCGAGCATTCGGCGCAATGCGGCGCCGCGGCCCGAAAACGACCTTCCGGCGGGCGCCCAGGACCACAGGACGCAGACGGCGCGCCCCTCGAGGCTCGCCGCCGGGGCCGCGCCCCAGAATCGCGAGTCCTGCGAGTCGTCCCGGTTGTCTCCCATCGCGAAGAACCGACCCTCGGGCACGGCCACGGGGCCGAAGGAGTCCCGCCTCACGAGCGCCGCCGGGGCCCCGGGGCCGTACGTCGTCGCGTCGCGGTGGACGACGAACGGCTCGGATCGCTCGAAGCCGTTCACGAAGAGTCTCTTCGCGCGCTGCTCGACGGCGTCGCCGCCTTTCGCGACGACGCGCTTGAGGAGGTCGCGCGAAGTGTCGCGCGGGTCCTCGAATACGACGACGTCGCCCCGCCGGAGGTCGCGATACGGGAGCAAGCGCGCCCAGGGCCCCGCGTGAGGGGCGTAGACGAACTTGTCCACGACGATGCGGTCGCCCGTGAGGACGGTGTCCTCCATCGACGACGTCGGGACGTGGAAAATCTGGAAGACGAACGCCTTGACGAAGAGCGCGAACGCCGAAGCGACGAGGACGGCCTCGACCGTCTCGGCGGCCCGCGCGGCGCGTCTCACGAGTCGGCTTTCAGGACGGCGAGGAAGGCTTCCTGCGGGAGATCGACCCGCCCGACCTTCTTCATGCGCCGCTTCCCTTCCTTCTGCTTCTCGAGGAGCTTCTTCTTGCGCGTGATGTCGCCGCCGTAGCACTTCGCGAGGACGTTCTTCCGGAGCGCCTTGACCGTGGACCGCGCCAGGATCCTGGACCCGATCGCGGCCTGGATGACGACCTCGAACATCTGCTGCGGGATCATCTCCTTCATCTTCTCGACGAGCGCCCGGCCTTTCGCCTGGGCCTTCTCCCGGTGCACGATGAAGGCGAGGGCGTCCACGGGGTCGCCGTTGATGAGGACGTCGAGCTTCACGAGGTCGCCGGAGCGGTAGTCGACGAGCTGGTAGTCGAACGAGGCGTAGCCGCGGGAGAGCGACTTCAGCTTGTCGTAGAAGTCGAGGATGACCTCGTTGAGCGGGAGCTCGTACTTGAGGACCGCGCGCTGCGTGCCCGCATACTCGAGGGAGACCTGCGTGCCCCGCCGCTCCTCGGCGAGCGCGAGGATCCCGCCGAGGAACTCGTCCTTCGTGATGATCGTCGCGAGGATGTAGGGCTCTCGGATCTCGTCGATGAGCTGTACCTCGGGGAGTTTCACGGGGTTCGAGATCTCGAGCTCCTCCCCGCGCGTCGTCTTCACCCGGTACGGCACGGAGGGCGCCGTCGTGACGAGCGACAGGTTGAACTCGCGCTCGAGGCGCTCCTGGACGATCTCCATGTGGAGGAGCCCGAGGTAGCCGCAGCGGAACCCGAAGCCGAGCGCCGTCGAGGACTCCGGCTCGAAGGTGAAGGAGGCGTCGTTGAGGCGGAGCTTCTCCATCGCGTCCCTCAGGTCCTCGTACGCGTCCGTCTCGGTCGGGAAGATCGACGCGAAGACCATGGGCTTGACGTCCAGGAAACCGGGCAGCGCCTCGGCCGTGGGGCGCTCCGCCTCGGTGACGGTGTCGCCGATCTTCGCGGCGTGGAGGTCCTTGATCCCGGCGATGACGTACCCGACTTCGCCGACGGACAGCTCCGGGACGACCTGCGGCTTCGGGTTGAAGATCCCGACCTCCTGAACCTCGCCGGAGAATCCGGTCCCCATGAGCCTGATCTTGACGCCCGGCCGGAGCGTCCCCTCGCGGACGCGGACGAGGCACGTGACGCCGCGGTAGACGTCGAACCACGAGTCGAAAAGCAGAGCCTTCAGGGGCGCGCCGGCGCCGCCCGTCGGCGCCGGGACGTCGTGGACGATCTGCTCGAGGAGGTCGCGGACGCCGGTTCCGACCTTGCCCGACGTGAGAACCGCGTGGCGCGCGGGGATCCCGATGACCTCCTCGATCTGGTCGCGCGCCATCTCGGGAACGGCCGACGGAAGGTCGACCTTGTTGATGCAGGGAACGATCGTGAGGTCGTTGTGGATCGCGAGGTACGCGTTCGCGAGCGTCTGGGCCTCGACGCCCTGCGTGGCGTCCACGACGAGGACGGCGCCCTCGCAGGCCGCGAGCGAGCGCGAGACCTCGTACGTGAAGTCGACGTGACCCGGCGTGTCGATGAGGTTCAGGACGTAGTCCGTCCCGTCCTCGGCCCGGTACTTCAGCGTGACCGATCGCGCCTTGATCGTGATCCCGCGCTCTTTCTCGATCGGATTGTCGTCGAGGACCTGCTCCGTCATTTCGCGGGCCGTCAGCGCGCCCGTGATCTCGAGGATCCGGTCCGAGAGCGTCGTCTTCCCGTGGTCGATGTGGGCGACGATCGAGAAGTTGCGGATGCGCGAGGGGTCGGTCATGAGGGGGGCGCGGCGCGACAGGCGCGGCGGAGCGCGGATTCTAGCGGACGGCGGATTCTCAGGGCCCGCGGCGCCCGAGACCTTCAGCGTGCGAGCGTCTCGAGCGGCCACCGCGACCGCGCGACCGCGTCGAGGCCTTCGCCCAGACGGCCCTCGCGGAGCCGCCGGAGCCCCGCAAAGGCGACCATGACGGCATTATCCCCGGTCAGCTCAGCCGGGGCGACGCGCACGTGGACGCCCCGCGCGCGGCCCCACGCCTGCAGGCGCTCCCTCACGAGCGTGTTCGCCGCGACGCCTCCCGAGACCGTCACGACGTCGAAGCGCTCCCGAGGGAGGACGCGGTCCAGCCGGTCCACGAGCTGGGCGACGATCGACGCTTCGACGTCCGCCATGAGGTCGCAGAGCTCCTGCGGCGCCTCGGCGGCCGAGATCGCGGGCCCTTCGGGCAGGCCCGAGACCGGGGACCGGCCGATCGCGGCGAGGCGTTCCCTCACGGAGGTCTTGAGGCCCGAGAAACTGAAGTCGTCGGACCCGTCCTTGAAATGCGGGACCGGGAACGGCCGCACGGCGCGCCCGCGGCGCGCGAGCCGGTCGACCGCCGGCCCGCCGGGGTAGCCGAGCCCCGACATCTTCGCAACCTTGTCGAAGGCCTCGCCCGCGGCGTCGTCGCGCGTCCGCGCGAGACGCTCGATGCGCGGCCCGTCGAACCGGTAAAGGTGGGTGTGGCCGCCGGAGACGACGAGCGCGCCGAAACGCTCCGGCACGGGCGCGGCCGGGCCGCCCGCGGGTTCGACGAACGGCGAGAGCGCGTGCGCCTCGATGTGGTGGACGGGTACGAAGGGGACACCGAGCCCGAGCGCGACGCCCTTGCCTTCCGAAAGGCCGACGAGGAGCGCGCCGACGAGGCCCGGGCCTGCGGTCGCCGCGACGGCCGAGACGTCCGCGAGCGCCGCGTGAGCGTCGAGGAGCGTCCCGTCGAGGAGCCCCGGAAGGTTCACGAGGTGGGCGCGCGCGGCGATCTCCGGCACGACGCCGCCGAACCTCCGGTGCGCCTCCTCCTGCGAGGCCACGCGCGAAGACCGCGCGTGGCCTTCCCCGTCGAGCAGGGCGACCGCCGTCTCGTCGCAGGACGTCTCGAACGCCAGGACGAGGCCGCCGCCGGGGTCCGCCATCCCGCTAGCCCGCGCTCGCCGCGGCCAGCCGGGCGAGGCCGGAGGCGTGCGGAGGCTCGGAAATCCCGCGCTCGGTGACGATCGCATCGACGAGACCGGCCGGCGTCACGTCGAAAGCGGGATAGAGGGCGGAGACGCCGGCCGGGGCGAGCCGCGCGCGTGCCCCCCCCGGGAGCGGCAGGTCGACGACCTCGGCGCCGTCGCGCTCCTCGATCGGGATCGCGGCGCCGTCGGGCGCGCCGGCGTCGAACGTCGTCATCGGAGCGGCGACGACGAAGGGCACGCCGTGCGCGCGCGCCGCGAGGGCGAGGCCGTACGTCCCGACCTTGTTCGCGACGTCCCCGTTCGCCGCGATCCGGTCCGCCCCCACGACGACCGCGTGGACGCGGCCCCGCGCGAGGAGCGAGGCCGCCGCGGCGTCGGGCAGCAGCGTCACGGGGAGGCCGTCCTTCGCGAGCTCCCACGCCGTGAGGCGCGCGCCCTGGAGGAACGGCCGGGTCTCGTCCGCGAGGACGGCGACGCCGCCGTCGGCGGCGAGCGCACGCACGACGCCGAGCGCCGTGCCGATCCCGGCGGTCGCGAGCGCCCCCGCATTGCAGTGCGTGAGCACCGCGGGCACGCTCGCGCGAACGCGCGCCCTGATCCACGCGGCTCCGAGACGTCCGATCTCCGCGCACGCCGCGCGGTCCTCGGCCGCGATGCGGCCCGCCTCCTCCTCGAGGAGATCGGCGCGCTCGGCAGGGTCGCCGCCCGCCGTGCGCCGGACGAGGGCCCGCATGCGCCCGACGGCGGCCGCGAGGTTCACGGCCGTGGGCCGGGCCGAGGCGAGACGGGAGGCGGCGATCTCCAGCGCGGCGTCGAGGTCAGACGGGACGCGAGAGAGGACGCGCCGGGCTTCGACGCACAGCCCGTAGGCCGCCGCGACGCCGATGAGAGGGGCGCCGCGCACCGCGAGACCGCGAATCGCCTCGGCGGTCTCGAGAGCCGTGGAACACTCGATCGCGACCTCCTCGTGCGGGAGGCGGCGCTGATCGAGGAGCGAGAGGACGCCCTCGCGGTAGGAGAACGCGACGACGCTCGTGGCGGGAGGCGGCGGGGTCCGCACGGACCGACTATAGAGCGCGGCGTCGCTTAAGATCGGACGGCCCATCTCCAGGAGGAGCCATGGCGGATCTTCCTCCCTCGATCACGGGACTCGATCTCGACGGCCGGCGCGTCTTCCTGCGCGTGGACTTCAACGTCCCGCTCAAGGACGGCGTCGTGCGCGACGACACGCGGGTCGTCGAGGCGCTTCCGACGATCCTCCTCGCGAGAGAGCGCGGCGCGCGGCTCGTCCTCGCTTCGCACCTCGGCAAGGCGCGGGGAAAGCCCGATCCGCAGTACTCCCTCGCGCCCCTCGCGAAGACCCTCGAGCGCCGGCTCGGCTCGCCCGTCGCGTTCGCGCCCGACTGCGTCGGACCCGCGGCCGAGGCGGCCGCGCGCGGGCTCGGGCGGGGGGACGTCCTCCTCCTCGAGAACGTCCGCTTCCACCCCGGCGAGGAAGGGAACGATCCCGCGTTCGCGGGAATGCTCGCGTCGCTCGCCGAGGTCTACGTGAACGACGCCTTCGGGACGGCGCATCGCGCGCACGCCTCGACGGCCGGCATGGCGGCGCTCTTCCCGAGGAACCGCCGCGGCATCGGTCTCCTGATGGAGAAGGAGCTCCGGGCTCTGGCGAAGGTGGCGACGGACATCGCGCACCCCTTCGCCGCGATCCTCGGCGGGGCGAAGATCCTCGGGAAGATCGCGGCGCTGAAAACGCTCGTCGAGAAGGCGGACGTCGTCCTCGTCGGCGGCGGGATGGCGAACCACTTCGTCGCGGCGCTGGGCCTCGAGGTCGGGAGGTCCCTCCTCGAGCCCGAGGGCGTTCCGATCGCGCGGCAGATCCTCGACCGCTGCAAGGCGCGCGGGGTTTCCCTCGTCCTTCCGTCGGACTTCGTCGTGGCGCCGTCGCTCGAGAAGGCCTCCGAGGCGAGGACCGTCGCGATGAACGCGATTCCCTCCGACCGGGCGGCCTTCGACGTCGGGGAGAAGACGCTCGCGATGTTCGAGAGGATGACGAAGGAGGCGAAGACGATCTTCTGGAACGGTCCGATGGGCGTCTTCGAGACGAAGCCCTTCGACGCGGGGACGCTCGGCGTCGCGAAGCTCATGGCGGCCTCGTCCGCGTTCACGGTCGTCGGCGGCGGCGAGAGCGTCGAGGCGGTTCACGAAGCCGGCCTCGCCGGCTCGATCTCCCACGTCTCGACCGGCGGGGGGGCCTCGCTCGATCTCGTCGCCGGCGAGTCGCTCCCCGGGGTCGAAGCGCTGCGGTGAGGCCGTGAGCGCGCGCCGCCTCGTCGTCGCGAATTGGAAGATGTACGTCGGGCCGTCGGCCTCCCTCGCGCTCGCCGAGCGCCTGCTCGCCGCCGGCGTCCCGCCCGAGGTCGACGCCGCCCTCGCGCCGTCGTTCGGGGCTCTCGAGCGCGTCGCCCGCAGGCTCTCGGGAACTCCCGTCGCCCTGGCCGCGCAGGACGTCTCGCCGGAGAAGGAGGGCGCGTTCACGGGAGAGGTCTCGGCCGCGAGCCTGAAGGAGCTCGGCGTCTCGCTCGGCATCGTCGGGCACAGCGAGAGGCGCCGGCGCCACGGCGAGACCGGCGCGCTCCTCGCCCGCAAGCTCGAGCGGCTCGTCGAGGCGGGAATCGCGCCTCTCCTGTGCGTCGGCGAGACGCGCACCGAGCGCGACGCCGGCCGGACCGCCGCCGTTCTCGCGTCGCAGCTCGGGGCGCTGGACGGCTTCGGGTCGCCGCCGCCGGGGCTCGCCCTCGCCTACGAACCGGTCTGGGCGATCGGCAGCGGCCTCGCCGCCACGCCCGAGATGGCCGCCGACGCGCATGCCGTCCTCAGGACCGCCCTCGGGGCGCGCTGGGGCGAGGCCGCCGCGGCCGGCATCCGGATCCTCTACGGCGGATCGGTGACGGCCGCGAACGCCGGCGCGCTCTTCGCCCGGCCGGGCGTGGACGGCGGGCTCGTCGGAGGGGCCTCGCTCGACCCCGCCGAGTTCCGCGCGATCCTCGCGGCCGCCGCATGACGGCCGCGGGACTCGCACGGTCCCGAGGTCGCGCCGCGCTGGTCTTTCCGCTATCATCTGCGGCCCCGCCGATCTCGCCTCGAGCGTAGGGGCGGGTCCGGAGAATCGCCGCATGTGGCTCTACATCCTCGTCCCGATCTACGTGATCGTCTGCGTGTTCCTGATCCTCGTCGTCCTGCTCCAGCAGGGCAAGGGCGCGGACGTGTCGGCGGCGTTCGGGGCCTCGTCCTCCCAGACGACGTTCGGCGCCCGTGGCGCGACGACGCTCCTCGAGAAGATCACCACGTGGTCCTTCGTGGCCTTCTCCGTCCTCGCGGTCACGATCTCGCTCATCGAGGCGCGCCGCCCCGGCTCGGTCCTCTCGAAGACGGCGAAATCGATCCCTCCGGCGAAGGCATCCGTGCCCGTCGTCCCCGCGCCGGTGACCGCCCTTCCGGCCGCGCCGGCGGCCCCGGGCACGGCCCCCGCCTCCGCTCCCGCGGCTCCCGCGACGAAGTAGAGATCGGTTAAGATCCCCCTCCCTCGCGCGAGGGTGCCCTGGTGGCGGAATTGGTAGACGCGCACGTTTGAGGGGCGTGTGGAGCAATCCGTGCCAGTTCGAGTCTGGCCCAGGGCACCAGTCCTTACCCTCCGGCGCGCCTACTTCCGGGTCGCCGACGAGTCCGCGACGAAGAGCCGCACGTCGCCGTTCACCGTCTCGACGGCGAGGCTCTCTTTCCCCCCGTTGATCGAGCCCCGGGCCTCCTTCGGGCCCCACTTGCCTTCGATCGTGACGGGGAACTCGGACTGGATCCGGCCGTTCGTCGTCTGGAGCGCGCAGCGGATCGAGGAGTCCTTCGCGCAGGTGATCGTCACGGAGCCGTTCACCGTCTCGAGGTTCGACTGGCGCATCGCGCCCGCGAACGACACCTCGACCGAGCCGTTGACCGTGTTCACCTTCAGCGGGCCGTCCTGGCCCTCGACCTTCACGGCGCCGTTCACGGTCGACAGGACGAGGTCGCCCGTCCGATTCGACGCGCCGAGCCGCCCGTTCACCGTCTCGGCCTCGAGCGCCACGTCCGCGGGAAGCGTGAGCTGGTACGCGACGTCGGCCGAGCTCGAACGGCCGAAGAGGAACCAGCCGAAAAAGCGGCCGTGCTTCGGGAGGACCGTCTCGATCTCGATCGACGCCCCCGTCTTCGTGACGCGGATCTCCGTGTCCTTGAGGAGATCGGCGTCGGAGGCGCGACGCACCGACTTCACGGCGACGACCCTCAGGTTCTCTCCGCCCGACTCGATCGTCACGGCGCCGTTCACGTTCTGGAGGCGCACCTTGCGCACGCCGGAGAGCTCGTAGGTCTTCTCGAAGCGCTCCTGCGTGGGGTCGTCGGCCCGCGCGCCGGACGCCGCGAGCAGGCTGACGAGCGCCGCGCCCCCGACGCGAGCGAGGCGGGTGGCGCGGGGTCGAGGCGTCGCGTGCATGTCGTCTCCTGTCCATGAAAACGATGGAACGATCCCAAAGGTTTCGGATCGCGGGAGTTCAGGCCTCGACGAGCGTCGTCCCGGCCAGCCTGTCGCCCGGCCGTTTTCCGTCCCGGTGGCGCATAACCGACGCGATTTCAACGAGATTCCAGACCGGAACGAGCAGCGGCAGGTTCCGGGCGACGGAGGCGCCGAGCCCGGCGGGCCTTCCGCCGGGACGGATCAGCCGAAGGCCGAAGAGCTTCTTGCCCGGGCTGCCTCCGGAGGCGTCGCGGGCGACGAAAAGGAGCGCCGCAAGGAGCTGGGCGGCCCGGAACCCGTCGTCCAGTCCCGCCGGCGCCTCGGCCGACAGCGCGGCGATCCCGAAGACGATCGCGGACGCGACGAGAAGAGGGCCGCCCGCGACGAGGAGGAGATCCACCCCGAAGGCCGCCGCGCGCATCCAGAGTCGCTCCCTCGGCGGCGCGCCGAGCGGGATCGGGCCCGTCTCGAAGACGCCGTACGATGCCCCCGCATGGGCGTCTCCCCCGCTGCCGCCGCGTTCCTTCGCCGTCTCGCCGCTGCGCCCGCCGTCGAGCTCCATCTGCACCTCGAGGGCGCGGCGTCGGCAGCGGCGCTCGTGCGCCTCTCCTCCCGGTCCTCTCCGCCCATTTTCCCGGATTTCGCCGCCGTGCGCGCGCGGCGCGCGCGGCTCGGCTCTCCGGAGGCGTTCTTCGCCTTCTATCGGGACGTCTGCCGGCTCATCCGCTCCGCCGAGGACTACGCGCTCGTCGCCCGCTCTCTCACGGCCCGACTCGCGCGCGAGCGCATCCGCCACGCCGAGGTCTACGTGTCGCCCGCCGTCGCCGAGAAGCTCGGGCTCGACTGGCTCGAGGTCCGCGCCGCGCTCGAGCGCGTCTTCTCCGCGCACGAGACGAACGGGCGCGGGCGCATCGTCGTTCTTCTCGACGTCGTGAGGCACTGGGGCCCGGCCTCGGCCGACCGCGTTCTCGACCTCCACGAACGGAATCCGTGGCCGCGCGTTCGGGGCTTCGGCCTCGGCGGCGAGGAGGCGGCGTTTCCGGCACGGGACTTCGCCGGCGCCTTCCGGCGGGCCCGCGCGCTCGGGCTCATGCCTGTCGCGCACGCCGGCGAGTGGGCGGGGCCGGGCTCCGTGGCCGAGACGCTCGAGCATCTCGCGCCCGTCCGGATCGCGCACGGCATCCGCGCCGCCGAGGACGCCGCGCTGCTGCGCCGGCTCGCGCGGCGCGGCGTCGTCTGCGACGTCTGTCCGACCTCGAACCTCGCGACAGGCGCGGTGCCCGCCGGTGCGACGCATCCGGTCCGCGCCCTCCTCGCGGCGGGCGTCGGGGTCACGCTCTCGACGGACGATCCCGGCCTGTTCGGGACGACGCTCCGGCGGGAATTTCGCCGCGTCGCGGCCTGGGGCGCGACCGGCGCGGAGCTCGCCGCCTGCGAGAGGACCGCCCGTCAGGCGGCGGCGAGGACTCTCTCGTACAGCGCGAGGTAGCGCGAGATGATCGCGTCGGCGTTGAAGAGGCCCACGGCGCGGCGGCGGGCCGCCTGCGCCATCGTCCGGTAGCGGGCGTCGTCGAGGAGCAGCGCCGCACCGTCCCGCGCGAGCGCGTCGACGTCCCCGACGGAGCGAAGGAACCCCGTCTCGCCGTGCACGACGACCTCCGGCAGGCCGCCGACGGCGTAACCCAGAACCGGAACGCCGCACGCCTGCGCCTCGAGCGCCGAGAGGCCGAACGACTCGGAGTCCGTCGGAAGGAGGTAGAGGTCCGCGGACGGCATCAGGGCCTCCACGGCGGGCATGTTCCCGAGGAACGAGACCTGCCCCTGGAGCCCCTTCTCGCGGCAGCGCGCCTCGGCGAGGGGCCGGTCGGGCCCGTCGCCGACCATGACGAGAGTGGCGGGCACACGGCGTTGCACGCGGTCGAAGATCTCGACGACGTCCAGAACCCGCTTCACGGGCCGGAAGTTGGAGACGTGCATCAGGACGCGCCGCCCCTCCGGAACGAACCGGCAGGAGAGCTGCGGCGACTCGGGCGAGAAGCGGTCCGGATCGATGAAGTTCGGGACGACGAGGATCTCCTTCTTCGGCTGGAAGACGTCGAGCGTGACCTGCCGGAGGTGCTCGGACACCGCCGTCACGGCGTCGGACTTCTCGATCCCGAAGCGCGTGATCGGGAGGTACGAGCGGTCCTGCCCGACGATCGTGACGTCGGTCCCGTGGAGAGTCGTCACGAGCCCGAGCCGGAGCGGCGCGAGCATCTCGCGCGCGAGATGCGCCGAGATCGCGTGCGGGAGCGCGTAGTGGACGTGGATGAGATCGAGCCTCTCGTGCGTCGCGACGTCGCCCATGCGGGTCGCGAGCGCGAGGTCGTACGGCGCGTACTGGAAGAGCGGATAGGACGGGACCGTCACCTCGTGGTAGGTCACGCGGTCGGCGAACACGTTCAGGCGCGAGGGCATCGCGTACGTGATGAAGTGGACCTCGTGCCCGCGCCGCGCGAGCTCGTGGCCGAGCTCCGTCGCGACGACGCCGGAGCCCCCGAAGGTCGGGTAGCACGTGATCCCGACCTTCACGGCTTCGCCCCCTCGTAGCCGCGGAACGCCGCGGCGGGGTCGGCGAGCGTCGGCGGCGCCTTCGAGACGAATCCCTCCGCGTAGGGCACGTTCGCGATCCTCCCGTACGAGCGCGCGCGGGCCTCGACGCCCTCCCAGAAGTCCTTCGACGACACGTAGGTCTCCGGCTCTCCCGAGGGGGCGCCGTGGAACTGGGAGGCGTACGCGCGGAGCGCCGCGACCTTCGTCTCGAATGTCGCCGTCACGTCCACCAGGAACGTCGGCGAAAGAAGAGCGTACGCGGCATAGAAGACGATCTGGTCGGGCCGGTGGGCCGCGAGTCCCGTGTCGAGCTTCGCGAGGCCCGCATACCAGGCGGCCTCGCCGACGAGCCGGCCCGCGCGCGCGTGGTCCGGGTGGCGGTCCTCGGGGAACGGGGCGAGGACGAGGCGTGGGCGCCCTCGGCGCACGGCGTCGACGACGAGAAGCTGGGCCGCCCGGTCCGTCCGGAGGTCGCCGTCGCCGAGATCGAGGTTCGCGCGAAAGCGCGCGCCGAGGAGCCGGCCCGCCTCGGCGGCCTCGCGGACGCGGGTCTCCGGCGTCCCGCGCGTCGCCATCTCCCCGCGCGTCAGGTCCACGATGCCGACGCCGCGTCCGCGCCCCGCGAGGGACGCGAGCGTTCCGCCGCAGCCGAGCTCGACGTCGTCCGGGTGCGCGCCGAACGCGAGAACGTCCACGGGGAGGACGGCGGCGACGCTCACAGGGGAATCTCCTGGATCCCGGGAACGTCCCACTTCAGATCGCGTCGAAGGGCGCCGACGACGGCCTCGCGCCCGAGCTTCAGGACGTACGGGAGGACGGAGTACTGCCGTTCGGCGAGCTGACCCTCGGGAAGGAGCTCGACGCAGAGGCGGCGCACCTGCTGGGTGACGCGCGCGTCCGACCGCCCCGCGGCGGCCTCGGTCTTCTCGACGAGCTTCTGGAACGAAAAGCCGAGCTTCTCCTTCGTCGCGGCGACGGCCCGTTCCAGCGACGCGTCCACCGCGAGGAGCTCCGGCCGCAGGGCGTCGAGGCCGGCGGCGGCCTCGTCACGGACCGCGGCGACTCGCGCGAGGAGAGCGCGCGCGGACCCCGCTCCCATCCTCCTGAGCAGAGCCTCCTCGCCCTCGAGGACCTCCGCGAGGGTGACCTCGAGCTTCGCGAGCAGCCGGCGCACCCCGGGCGTCTCGAGCGCGACGAGCGGGCGCAGGAGGACGGCGGGCGGGACGATGTCCGCCCACGCGAAGAGCGGCCAGGCCTGCGCCCAGTACGCGACCTCGGCGGGCCCGAGCACCGTCGCCCCGACCGGATAGAGAACCGACGCGGCGAGCGGGCGCGTGAGCGCCGAGAAGGACGGAAGCCAGGCGCCGCCCTCGAGCCGCGCGACGGCCTCCTCCTCGGAGAAGGTCCCCTCGCGACCCTTGAGCGCGAGCCGGCCCGCGTCCTCGACGAGGAGAAGGCGCTCTCCTTCCGTGCGGACGAAGAGCGGCAGCGCCGCGGCGTCGGTCTTCACCTGGAGCGAGTGCCCCGCCTTCGCGAGAGCCTCGTCGCGCGTCCCGAGCAGCTCGCGCACCTTCCGCCGCTCTTTCACGAGGCGCACCGCGAGCGGGACGAGCGCGGGCTTGTCGGCGGCGTCCGCGGCGTCCGCGACCGGGAGCGCGTCACCGAGAAGCCAGCCGAGCGTCTTCACGAAGGCGTCCCGGTACGTCGCGCCCGCGTGCGCGCCCGCAAGGGCGGCGAGCGCGTCCTCGTCGGGAGGCCCGCCGAGGCCCGCGACCGCCTCGCCGAGGATGGCGCCGACGTCCGCCGCGATCGGGAGGCCGCCGACGGGCGCGCGGTTTCCCGAGAACGCCGCGGGGTCCGGGCCGAAGTCCCGCGGTCCCTCCGGTGTCGGAAGGACGACCCGCGTGACCTCGACGAGGTCGTGGTCCTCGGACGCACACCAGAAGACCCCGGCGGCCGGAGCCCCCGCCGCCGACAGGTCGGCGGCGAGCTTCTCGGCCGCCACGGCCTTCGCGAGCGTCAGGTGCGGCCCTCCGAAGAGCCCGGCCTGCTGGCCGGTCAGGACGACGGCGCGCCCGGCGCGGGCGTGCTCCGCGAGGCGCGGGTCGGCCCCCGCCGGCAGAGCGCGCCGCCGGAAGGCGCTCCGGACGGCGGCGGCCTGGGCCGCGATGCCGGAAAGCGAGGAGACGCGCGGGAGGAACTCCGTGACGTCGGGCTCGCCCGTCGCGTGGCCGAGCGCGAGCGCGGGGATTCCCGGCGCGCGGGACAGCGGAATCGTCATCGGCCCGCCTTGCCGAAGGCCCGCGAGGTCGGTTTCGTCGCGAGGAGGAGGAGCCGGGGCGAGCGGTTCCGGTCGAAGAGCGAGCCGTCGAAGTCGCCGAAGGTGCCGACGATCGTGAGCCCCGCCGCGCGCAGCCGTGTCCGGAGCTCGTGCTCGGTGAGGGCGCGCGCCCGCTGCGCGTAGACGCGCCTGTCCGCGCCCGCCTCGATCTCGATGTCCTTCTCGAGCATGCGCCGCGCGGGATCGTACCGTCGCCGTATCAGGACGCGCGCGCCCCCGACCGTCTTCTCCTCGCGGGAGGCGAGGCCCGAGACGAGGCGCTCGGCGTTGAAAACCGCGGAGAGGAAGGCGCCTCCGGGCGCGAGGACGCGCGCGATTTCGGCGGCGACCCGCGCGTCCTCCACGGGGTCCTCCGTGCGCCCGAAGCAGCCCGCGAAGCTCACGGCGGCGCCGACCGATCGCGACGCGAGCGGCAACCGGTCCACGCGTCCACCGAAAAGCCCCGGCCGCAGACGCGGCTCCCGCCGCCGGGCGGCCGCGAGGAGGCGCAGCGACGGGTCGAATCCCGCGGCGGCGCCGTGCCCGGACGCGAGGGCGGCCGCCCGGCGGCCGGTCCCGCACGCGAGGTCGAGGTAGTGGACGCGGCCCGCCTTCGCGTACGGGGCGAGCGTGTCGCGCGCGAAGGCGGCCTGCGCGCGCGCCTCGCGCTCGTCGCGTTCCGGGTAGAGGGCGAGGTACGGCTCCCCGAACCAATGGGCGTCCCAGGGATCGCGCTCCTCCGTCACTCCTTCACCGGATCTCGATGATAGGCGGAACGCCGGGAGAGCCCGTCCCTCAGGAGGCGGCGACCGCGAGCTCGGCCTCGGCGAAGCGCACGTCGGCGTTCACGGCGTCGAGCTCCTCGTCTCCCGCGACGCCCGCCCGACGCGCCTCGGCGGCGGCCTTCGCTTCGGCGGCCTTCCCGGCGTCGATCGCGGCTTTCGCGAACGCCGCGTCCGCGAGGACGCGTACGGCGTCGCCGGAGATCTCGGCGAAGCCGCCGCGGACCGCGACGGAGGTCTTCCGGCCGCCGTCGCGGTAGGTCACGACGCCGATCCCGAGGAGCGTGATGAAGGGCGTGTGCGCCGGGAGGATCCCGATCTCGCCGTCGAGGCCCGGGAGGACGACGTCGTCGCAGCCGACGCCCGAGAGCTCGGCGCGCTCCGGCGTCACGACGGTGAGGGTCAGGCGTCCGCTCACGGTTCTACGCGAGCTCCTTCTTGAGCTTTTCGGCCTTCTCCTGGGCTTCCTCGATCGCGCCGACGTTGTAGAACGCCTGCTCCGGGAGCTCGTCGTGCTTGCCCTCGACGATCTCGGAGAAAGAGCGGATCGTGTCGGCGATCTTCACGTAACGGCCGGGGAGACCCGTGAACTGCTCGGCGACGTGGAACGGCTGGGAGAGGAAGCGCTGGATCTTGCGCGCGCGCGCGACGACCGCCTTGTCGTCCTCGGAGAGCTCGTCGATCCCGAGGATCGCGATGATGTCCTGAAGGTCCTTGTACTTCTGGAGGACCTGCTGGACGGCGCGGGCGACGCGGTAGTGCTCCTCGCCGACGATGAGCGGCGAGAGGATCTTCGAGGTCGACGCGAGCGGGTCGACGGCGGGGTAGATGCCGATCTCCGCGATCTGCCGGGAAAGGACCGTCGTCGCGTCGAGGTGGGCGAACGCCGTCGCGGGCGCGGGATCGGTCAGGTCGTCGGCCGGGACGTAGATCGCCTGGACGGACGTGATCGAGCCCTTCTTCGTCGTCGTGATGCGCTCCTGGAGCTCGCCCATTTCCGTCGCGAGGTTCGGCTGGTAGCCGACGGCCGACGGCATGCGGCCGAGGAGGGCCGAGACCTCGGAGCCCGCCTGCGTGAAGCGGAAGATGTTGTCGATGAAGAGGAGGACGTCCTTGCCCTCCTTGTCGCGGAAGTACTCGGCCGCCGTCAGGCCGCTGAGCCCGACGCGCAGGCGCGCGCCGGGGGGCTCCGTCATCTGCCCGTAGATGAGCGCCGCCTTGGACTTCTTCCAGTCCTTCGGGTCGATGATCCCGGCCTCCGTGAACTCGAGCCAGAGGTCGTTCCCCTCGCGCGTCCTCTCGCCGACGCCCGCGAAGACGGAGTAGCCGCCCGCGGCCTTCGCGACGTTGTTGATGAGCTCCTGGATCAGGACCGTCTTGCCGACTCCCGCGCCGCCGAAGAGGCCCGTCTTGCCGCCGCGCGTGTAGGGCTCGAGGAGGTCGATGACCTTGATGCCCGTCTCGAACATCTCGACGGAGGTCGACTGGTCTTCGTAGGGCGGCGCCTCGCGGTGGATCGGCCAGCGCTCCGCCGTCACGAGCGGGCCCATCTCGTCCACGGGCTCGCCGATGACGTTCGTGACGCGCCCGAGCGTCTCCGGGCCGACGGGGACCGAGATCGGCGCGCCGAGGTCGATCGCCTTCATGCCGCGCACGAGGCCGTCCGCCGGCTTCATCGAGATGCACCGGACGCGGTTCTCGCCGAGGTGCTGCGCGACCTCCGTGATGATGTCGATCGGAACCGTGGAGAGCTTCTCGTCGTCCACGATATGGACGGCGTTCAGGATGGTCGGGAGATGCCCGGCCTCGAACTCCACGTCCACGACGGGACCGATGACCTGGACGATGCGACCGACGTTCGGCGTTGCCATGGGTCCTCTTCTGCCTGTCTCCGGCGCCTACTCGAGCGCCTCGGCGCCCGAGACGATCTCGATGAGCTCTTTCGTGATGCGCGCCTGGCGCGCCCGGTTGTACGTGAGGGTGAGCGAGTCGATCATCTCGCCCGCGTTCTTGGAGGCCGCGTCCATCGCGGTCATCTGCGCCGCGTAAAAGGCCGCGTTCGACTCGAGGAGGACGCTGTACATCCCGAAGTCGAGGAACCGCGGAAGAAGCGTCCTCAGGATGACGTCCGGCGCCGGCTCGTAGAGGTAGTCCGCGCCCGGCGCCTCGGTCCCTTCGAGCGAGAGCGGGAGGAGCCTCTTCGTCCGCACGACCTGCGAGATGACGTTCTTGAACTCGTTGTAGACGACGTAGACGGCGTCGACCTCGCCGGCGACGAACGTCGCGGCGAGCGCCCGCGCGACCTCGGCCGCGCTCGCGGCGCCGAGCTTCGCGAAGAACCCGGGGCGTGCCTCCCGGATGGGAACCGAGCGCCGCTTCCAGAAATCGTTCGCCTTCTTGCCGAGGATCACGAGCGAGAGGTTCTCGATCCCCTTCTCGCGGGCCTCGCGGACGAACTGGGCGACCGCGCGGTTCACGTTCGTGTTGAATGCGCCCGCGAGGCCCTTGTCACCGCTCACGGCGACGAGGACGACGCTCTTCTCCGCGCGCGAGGCGAGGAGCGGATGGGCCGGCGCGCCGTCCTCGCGGGGCGGGATGCGCGACGCGACGGCGGCGAGCGTCTCGGCGAGCGTCTTCGCGTAGGGGCGCGCCGCGAGGGCGCGCTCCTGCGCGCGGCGCAGCTTCGCCGCCGAGACCATCTTCATGGCCTTCGTGATCTGCTGCGTGTTCTTCACGCTGCGGATCCGGCGGCGGATGTCGATGAGGCTCGCCATCCCGCTGCTCTAGGCGACCTTCGCTTCCGGCGTCGAGGCGAGGAAGAGCTTCTTGGCCTCGCCGATCGCGGCGAGGAGCGCGTCCTCGATCTCCTTCGTGAGCTTGCCGGCCTTCCGGACCTCGTCGAGGAGCGCGGCCTTCTGGTCCTTCGCGTAGGCGTGGAGAGACTCCTCGAACGGAAGGACGGCGTCCACCCTCAGGTCGTCGAGGAATCCCTTCGTCCCCGCGAAGACGGAGAGGATCTGGAGTCCGATGTCCATCGGGACGTACTGCTTCTGCTTGAGGATCTCGACCAGGCGCTGCCCGCGGTTGAGCTGGGCCTGCGTCGCCTTGTCGAGGTCGGAGCCGAACTGCGCGAAGGCCGCGAGCTCGCGGAACTGCGCGAGGTCGAGGCGGAGCGTGCCCGCGATCGAGCGCATGACGCGGATCTGCGCGGACCCGCCGACCCGCGAGACCGAGATCCCGACGTTGATCGCGGGCCTCACGCCCGAGTAGAAGAGGTCCGACTCGAGGAAGATCTGCCCGTCCGTGATCGAGATGACGTTCGTCGGGATGTAGGCCGAGACGTCGCCCGCCTGCGTCTCGATGACGGGGAGCGCGGTCAGGGATCCGCCGCCCTTCTCCTTGTTGAGCTTCGACGCGCGCTCGAGGAGGCGGCTGTGAAGGTAGAAGACGTCGCCCGGGTAGGCCTCGCGCCCGGGCGGCCGGCGGAGGAGCAGCGAGATCTCCCGGTACGAAGCCGCCTGCTTCGAGAGGTCGTCGTAGACGCAGAGCGCGTGCCTGCCGTTGTACATGAAGAACTCGCCCATCGCGCAGCCGGCGTACGGGGCGATGTACTGGAGCGGCGCGGGATCCGAGGCCGAGGCCGCGACGACGATCGTGTGCTCCATCGCGCCGTGCTTCTCGAGCATCTGGACGACCTGCGCGACCGTCGAGTTCTTCTGCCCGATCGCGACGTACACGCAGACGACGCCCGTGCCCTTTTGGTTGATGATCGCGTCGAGCGCGATCGCCGTCTTCCCCGTCTGCCGGTCCCCGATGATGAGCTCGCGCTGGCCGCGCCCGATCGGGATCATCGCGTCGATCGCCTTGATCCCCGTCTGCATCGGCTCCTTGACGGGCATCCGGTCGACGACGCCGGGCGCGATGCGCTCGACGGGATAGAACTCCGTCGCGGCGATCGGGCCCTTGCCGTCGACCGGCTGGCCGAGCGGGTTCACGACGCGGCCGATCATGGCCTCTCCCACGGGGACCGAGATGATCCGCTTCGTCCGCTTGGCCGTGTCGCCTTCCTTCACGAGCTGCGTCTCGCCCATGAGGACGCAGCCGACCTGGCCTTCTTCGAGGTTCAGCGCAAGGCCGTAGACGCCGTTCGGGAACTCGATGAGCTCGCCGGCCATCGCCCGGTCGAGCCCGAACACGAGCGCGATGCCGTCGCCGACCGAGACGACGGTCCCGACCTCGTCGACGTCGACGCCCTGCGTAACGCCGGCGAGCTGGGCCTTGATGAGCTGGGTGATTTCCTGGGCACTGATGTCGGCCATGCGGTCTTCCTTCTCTCTCGAACGCTTCGGGGCTATCGGGCGGCCGGAGCCGCGTGCAGGGCCTCGCGGGCCTTCTCGAGGCGCCGCGCGAGCGACGCGTCGTAGCGCGCGCTTCCCACCGTGACGACGAACCCGCCGAGAAGGGCGGGGTCCACGGCCGCGACGATACGGATGGTCTTGCCCGTCCGCCCGGCGACGAGCGCGCGGATCTCTTCCGCGAGCGCGGGATCGAGGGGCCGAGCCGTCGCGAGGCGCGCCTCGAGAACGTTCGCCTCGCGGTCGAGTCTCCTGCGGATGGCGGCCAGGAGATCCCCGAGGACGTGGAGGCGCCGGTTCTGGAGGACGACGCCGAGGAGGCGGCCGCCGAGCGTTCCGCAACCCGCCCTCTCGATCACCGCCTCGAGAAGCGCGGCGCGGTTCGCCTTCGGGACGCCGGGGTTGCGGAGCGTCCTCCCGAGCTCGGGGACCGCGCGGAGCGCGGCGAGGAACGTCTCGAGGCCGGAGAGCTCCCTCTCGACGGCCGCGCGGGTCCCGGCGACCTCGAAAAGCGCGTCGACGTAAGGGTGCGTGAACGCCGTCGGCATCTTCAGCCCCGGGCTCTCGCGAGGTCCGCGACGCCCGCCTTCGCGAGGCGCGCCTCGTCCTCGGGCGTCACGCTCTTGGCGAGAATTTCCCGCGCGACCTCGACGGCGAGGTCGCCGGCGAAGGCGGTGAGCTCGACGCGCGCCGCGCGAACGCGGTTGTCGACGTCCGTCTTCGCACGCTCGAGGACCCGCGCGGCGTCGGCCTCGGTCCGCTTCAGGACCTCCGCGTGCTCGGTTTCGGCGTCCCTCTTCGCGGCCGCCTTCAGGTTCGCGAGCTCGGTGTCGATCTCGCGAAGGCGCCGCTCGAGCTCGGCCGCGAGGGCCTCGGCCCGACGCCTGTCCTCCTCGGCCTTGGCGAGCGCGCTCGCGACCTCGTTCCGGCGGCTGCCGAAGAACTCGGAGACGGGCCTCCTGAGGAAGTACCACAGGAGGGCGAGGAAGGCGGCGAGGTTCGCGACCTGCCAGACGAGGCTCGGGACGCCGAGGAAACCCCTCTCGCTCCCCTCCTCGAGGAGAAGCAGCACGGCGGCGATCACGCGAGACTCCGCCCGAGCGCGAGGGACGCGATCTCGGCGGCCGTCGTCCGGACGTCCCGCGCGAGGGTGTCCCGCGCCGCCGCGACCTCCGCGTCGAGGCGCGCCTGCGCCTCCGCGGCCGCGACTCGCGCTTTCTCGCGCGCCTCGTCGAGGAGCGCCTGCCGCCTCGCGTTCGCGGCGTTGCGCGACGCCTGTCGCGCCGCGAGCGCCTCGCGACGAGCTTCCGTGAGGCGCCGGTCGATCGCGGCGAGCGTCTCCTTCTCGCTCTCGAGAGCCTTCGCGAGGGCCTCGGTCGCCGTCGCGGTCCTCGTCTCGCGCTCGACGAGGATCGTCCCGAGCGGCTTGAAGACGAAGGCGCGCAGGACGGCGTACGTGGCCCAGAAAAGGACCATCACGAGGAGCAGGGAGAGGTCCGGAAGCTGCATGTCGGTCCGTCGAGTCGTCGTCGCCCGCGCGGGTCGGGACCTCGAGGGAGCGGCCTCGCTGAGGCGGCGTCGACAGCCCGGGAACGCGCGCTGGCCGGCGGGTTATCTCACAGCGGGGTCACCCGGTCAAACCCCGGTCCCCTCGCCGCCGGAGCCTGACGCGGGAGCGGCGCGTCTTCTATGATCGACCGCGCGGCCGATGCTCCCGAGAAGCGAATTATACGATAGATTGATAAAGTCCCTGACCGGGGCGGACGCCCTCTGGTCGCGGAGCGGCGCCCGCCTCGAGCCCGGGGAGCTGGCGTGCCGCGCGGGATGCTTCGGGTGCTGTGTCGGGCTCTTCGCGATCGGTCTGCCCGAGGCGCTCGCGCTGCGCCGGGCGGTGGCGGAGCTCCCCGACTCTGCTCGCGCTTCTGTCCTCGCGAGAGCGACGCGGGCCGTCGCGAGGAGCGCGGCGACGTTTCCCGGCGATGCGGCCTCGGGGATCCTCGATCCCGACCGCCGGGACGCCGACGAGGCGGCGTGGCTCGAGGTCGTGCGCGGCGTCCCCTGCCCCGCGCTCGACCTGCCGTCCGGACGCTGCGCGGTCTACGCGGCCCGGCCCACGACGTGCCGCACCTACGGCCTCGCGCTCCGCGCCGGGGACGGCGTCGCCCTCCCCGCCTGCGAGCTGAACCTCGCGGGCGCGGCCCCGGAGCGCGTTCTCGTGACCGCGATCGACGCGGCGCGCCTTGCCGCCGTGGACCAGGCTCTTCTCGAGGCCGCGTCGGAGGCGGGCCTCCCGGCCGGCGCCGAGACGACCGTCGCGCACGCGCTCACGGGGACCGCGTTCGCGGCGCTCTAGGCGGGAACCCGTCACGCGGGTTCCGGCGCCGTCCGGGACGCCCCCGCTTCGACAGGCCCCTGGATCACGGCGCCCTCCTCGACGACGAGCGCCGGAGCGTGGATCTCGGCGAAGAGCCGCCCCCCCGCGTGAACCTCCACGCGCTCCTTGGCGTGGATGACCCCGCGCACCGTCCCCGACACCGCGAGGCGTCCGACGCGGATCTCGCCTTCGACGAGGCCGCCGTCCCCGATGACGAGCTCGGCGTCCGAGACGATCGTGCCCTTGAACGCGCCGTCGATGCGGAAGACGTCTTCGAAGGTGAGCGTGCCCTCGAGTCGCGCGCCGCGGTCGAGAAAGCCGTTCAGCGTTCCGGCGCCTTTCTTCGCGCTCACGGACGCACCCCGCCCGCGAGGCGCTCGAAGAGGCCGATGAGCTCCTCTTCCGAGTAGAACGCGATTCGCACCTCGCCTCCGCGCTTCCGGCGCCGGATCTCCACCTTCGTCCCGAGGGCGCGCCCCAGGCGCACCTCGGCGTCACGCGTGTCCGCGTCGACGACGCGCGACTTCTTCTTCTTCCCCGCCCCTTTCGCGAGCGCCGTCACCCGCGCCTCGAGGGCTCGCACGGAGAGGCCGCGCCGGCCGGCCTCCTTGGCGAGCGCCTCCTGGTCCGCGGCCGAGGAGAGCGCGAGGAGGGCGCGCGCGTGGCCTGCCGTGATCTGGCCGTTCTCGAGGGCCTCCCGGACGGGCGCGGCGAGCCTCAGGAGCCGGAGCGCGTTCGCGACCGTCGTGCGGTCCTTGCCGACCCGCTCGGCGACGTCTTCCTGCGTCAGGCCGAAGTCCTCGCGCAGATGCCGGAAGGCCTCGGCCTCCTCGAGCGCCGTGAGATCGCGCCGCTGGATGTTCTCGACGAGGGCGAAAAGCAGATGGTCGCGGTCCGCGACGCCCTCCCGCACGACGACCGGCACCTCCGCGAGGCCCGCCTGGCGCGCGGCGCGGACGCGCCGCTCTCCCGCGAGGATCCGGTAGCGCTCTCCCTCGCGCGTGACGAGAACGGGCTGGAGGAGCCCTGTTTTCGCGATCGAGCGCGCGAGCTCGGCGATTCCCTCGTCGTCGAAGCGCCGGCGCGGCTGCCTCCGGTTCGCGTCGAGGAGAGCGAGCGGCACGGTGCGCGGCCCGCCGCCCTCGCGGCCCGGTCGAGCGGTTGGAATCAGGGCCGAGAGCCCCCGGCCGAGCGCAGGCTTCCGGGACATTGGCCCGGAATCGTAACAGCCGGCCCTTCCGGGCCCGCCGGAGGGGCCGCGCGCCCTCAGCGCGCCTCGCGCCGGATCAGCTCGCGGGCGATCGCGAGATACGCCTCGGCGCCGCGCGAGCGCGCGTCGTAGAGGAGGATCGGCTTCCCGAAGGACGGCGCCTCGGCCAGGCGCACGCTTCGCGGAACCGCCGTCCGGAAGACCCGCTCCCCGAAATGGCGGCGGATCTCGTCGAGCACCTGGCGCGACAGGTTCGTGCGCTCGTCCCACATCGTGGGGACGACGCCGGCGAGCTCGAGTCGGGGATTCACGCTCTCGCGCACGCGCTCGAGCGTCGCGAGGAGCTCGGACACGCCTTCCAGCGCGTAGTACTCGCACTGGATCGGGAGGAGGAGTCCGTCGGCCGCGGCCAGGGCGTTCAGCGTGAGAAAGCCGAGGGAGGGCGGGCAGTCGACGAGGACGAGATCGAAGCGGTCCTTCACGCCCTCGAGCCTCTCCCTGAGCCGGTACTCGCGCCGGTCGGCCCCCACGAGCTCGACTTCGGCTCCGACGAGGTCCCTGCTGGCGGGCACGAGGGTCAGGAAGGCCAGGTCCGTCGGCCGCGCGACCTCCTCGAACGCCGCCTCGCCGAGCAGCCAGTCGTAGCTCGTCCGGCCGAGCGCCGACTTGTCGACCCCGAGGCCGCCCGTCGTGTTCCCCTGCGGGTCGAGGTCGACGAGGAGCACCGGCCGCTCGAGCGCGGCGATGGATGCGGCGAGGTTGACGGCGGTCGTGGTCTTCCCCACTCCGCCCTTCTGGTTCGCGACGGCCAGGACTCGGTGTTTCACGTGAAACGTCCGAGCACCAGGATCCCGCGCCGTTCGGTTCCGGGCACGGGGTGGAACGCGGCGCTCCTCGCGCGGCTCTCCCGGATCGCGTCCTTCACGAGAGGAGCGGTCGTCCAGACGAGGGCCCGCGCGTCGGGAAAGAGGAGGAGGCGCGCGGCGCGGACGAGCTCTCCCGCCGAGCCGACGGCGCGGGTCGTGAGGACGTCGAAGGGCCCGGTCGACTGCATCGGGAACGAGTCCGGGAATCTAGCGTTGGTGACGTGGAGGGTCAACGCGAGGCGTTCGGCGGTTCGGACGAGGAAGTCGCACTTCTTGCGGACCGACTCGACGAGAGTCCCCTCGATGTCGCGCCTGACGACGAGGAGCGGGATCGCGGGAAAGCCGCCCCCGGAGCCGAGGTCGAGGAGTCTGAGGAGCCGCGGCTTCGCTCCCTGGGCCAGCAGGAAAGAGAGACCGAAGAGGGCGTCGAAGAGGTGCGCGGTCGAGAGGGCGTCGGGATCGGCGGAGCGCGCCGACACCAGGTTCACCGCCGCGTTCGCCTCGAGGAGAAGCGCGAGGTAGGACTCGAGCGCGGGGCGCGCGACCTCCGAAGCCTCGCGCGCCGCCGCGGGCAGCGCCGCGACCGCGCGCGACACGGCGGCGCCGAGCCTGTCCCCCGAGCGCGCCGTCACGCCGCGACGCCCCGATCCCCGACGAGGAGTCGGGCGAGGAGGAGAGCGGTGGCGGCGGCCGTCACGCCCGGTATCCGCGAGGCCTGGCCGAGCGTTCCCGGCCGGTGCCGCTCGAGCTTCTCGACGGCTTCGAGCGACAGGCCCGGCAGCCCCCGGTAGACGAAGTCCTCCGGGATCTTCCGCCCGTGAGCGCGCTCGACGCGCGCGATCGTCCGGCGCTCGCGTTGGAGGAAGGCGGCGTACCGGATCTCCGAGGCGACCCTCTCGAGCGACTCGTCGTCGAGCGCCGCGAGGTCCCCGCGCGCTTCCGTTCCGAGCGCCTCGGCCAGGAAGACGCGGAGCGAGGTCGCGTCCACGTCCGGCCTCCGAAGGAGACCCGCGAGGGTCGCCTCCCCGGCGAGATCGACACCCTCGCACGCGAGGCGCGCGAGCGTCGCCCGGTCCGGCGCGACGCGCGTGACCTCCAGCGCCGCCGTCACGCTTCTCACGCGCGCTTCCTCACGGAGGATCGGCTCGGCATCCTCCGCGCTGACGAGGCCGTTCGCGACCGCCTTCTCGGTGAGCCGCGCGTAGGCGCTCTCGGCGCCGAGAAGCAGCCTGTGCTCGGCGCGCGACGTGAGGAGCCGGTAGGGCTCGTCCAGTCCGAGCGTCACGAGGTCGTCGAGCATGACGCCGATGTAGGCCTCGCTCCGGGCGAGGACGAGCGGATCACCGAGGTCCCTCGCGGCCCGCGCGGCATTCGCGCCGGCGACGAGTCCCTGTCCCGCGGCCTCCTCGTATCCCGACGTCCCGTTGATCTGTCCGGCGAGAAAGAGCCCCGGGAGGGCCCGCGTCTCGAGGGACAGGCCGAGCTGCTCCGGAAACACGACGTCGTACTCGACCGCGTAGGCAGGCCGGAGGATCTCGGCCCTCTCGAGTCCATTAATCAATCGAACGATTGCTTCCTGCGTCTCCGGCGGAAACGACATCGAGAGCCCGTTCAGGTAGAGCCAGTCCGTCGAGAGCCCCTCGGGCTCGACGAAGATCTGGTGGCGTGCCTTCTCCGGGAAGCGGACGACCTTGTCCTCGATCGACGGGCAATACCGGGGCCCCCGCCCGGTGATGCGTCCCGCGTAGAGCGGCGAGAGGGGGAGGCTCTCGCGGATCAGATCATGGACGGCTTCGCCCGTGTGCGTGAGCCAGCAGTCGACCTGCGTCTGCCGCGGAAACCTCTCGAGCCGGGAACGGTAAGAGAACGGCACCGGGCGCGCATCGCCGGTCTCGCGCCGCATCCGCGCGACGTCGACCGTGCCCGCGCGTACGCGCGGGGGCGTGCCCGTCTTCATGCGCCCGAGGCGCAGACCGAGCGCGGCGAGCGCACCGGAGAGCGCCTTCGCCGGCGGCTCGTTCCATCGGCCGGCCTCGCGCCGGCTCTCCCCCACGTGGACGAGGCCCGAAAGGAACGTCCCCGTCGTGACGACGGCGGCCCGGCATTTCACGACGGTGCCGTCCCCGAGCACGAGGCCCCCGAGGCGGCCCCTCTCCACCGCGAACCCCGCGGCGGTTCCCTCCGCGAGGACGAGGTTCGGGGCCCTCGCGACGAGCCGCGCGAGCTCCGCGGCGTAGAGCGCCTTGTCCGACTGGCAACGCAGGCCTCGCACCGCGGGTCCCCTCGAGGCGTTGAGCACCTTGAACTGGATGGCGGTCCGGTCCGCGACGAGGCCCATCGCGCCGCCCAGCGCGTCGATCTCGCGGACGACCTGGCCCTTCGCGAGACCGCCGACCGCCGGGTTGCAGCTCATGCGGCCGAGCGTCGCGGGGTCGCCCGTCACGAGCAGGGTCCGGGCGCCGAGGCGAGCCGAGGCGAGCGCCGCCTCGGCGCCCGCGTGCCCGCCTCCCACCACGACGACGTCCCAGCGGCCCGTCACGGGACACACTTTACCGGCCAGCCGGCCTACTTGCCGACGCAGAACGTCGAGAAGATCCGGTCGAGGAGATCCTCCGTCGCGGTCTCCCCCGTGATCGCTCCGAGCGCGGCGAGCGCCTCGCGAACACGCGAGGCCACGATCTCGGCGCCGGCACCGGACGCGGCGAGCGCCGCAGCGTCGCCGAGGAGGGCGGCCGCAGCCTCGAGCGCCTCCTTGTGCCGCGCGAGGACGAGAAGCTCGCCCTCGACTTCGACGAGCCCGAGCCGCGCGGCGATCGCGGCACGCAGCGCGTCGAGGCCCGATCCCGTTCGCGCGGAGACGACGGCGTCCCATCGGGGAAGGTCCGAAGGATCCACCGGCGCCCGCGCGTCGGCGCCCCGCAGAAGGTCCGCCTTCGTCATCACGACGAGCGCGCTCTCCCCTCTTCCCTTTCTCAGAAACTCCTCGTCCTCCCCGCACCTCCCAATTTGCGCATCCACGACGTACAAGACGAGATCGGCGCGCTCCCCCGCGCGCTCGGCAATCTCGACTCCGAGCCGCTCGATCTCGTCGCCCGTCGCGCGCAGGCCCGCGGTATCGAGGAGCGTCACGCCCTCCCCCGCGATCTCGATCGTCTCGGCGATCGCGTCGCGCGTCGTCCCCGGCGTCGCCGTCACGATCGCCCGGTCGCGCCCCACGAGCGCGTTGAAGAGCGTCGACTTCCCCGCGTTCGGCCGCCCGAGGATCGCGACGACGGGGCGCCGGTCTCCCGTCGCGCGCGCGGCCGCCGCGAGCGCGAGAAGCTCCGCCGCGACCGCCGCGAGCTCCTCGCGGGCGCAGAGTGCCTCTTCGCCGGAGACGTCGTCGGCGAAGTCCAGCGCCGCCTCGATCGCCGCGAGCGCATCCAGCGTGCGTTCGCGCGCGTCGCCCACCCGCCGCGAGAGCGCGCCTTCCACGAGCCCGAGTGCCCGCCGCGCGGCGCCGCGGCTCTCCGCCCGCGCGAGAGCCGCGAGGCCCTCCGCTTCCGCGAGGTCCATCTTCCCGTTCTCGAGCGCGCGCCGCGTGAACTCGCCGCGCTCGGCCGGGCGCGCGCCCGCACGGCGCGCCGCGTCGACGAGGCCCGCGACGACGCCGCTCGAGCCGTGGCAGAAGATCTCGACGACCTCCTCGCCGGTCGGCGAGTGCGGCGCGGCCCAGAAGAGGACGACGCCGCGGTCGAGCGCGCGCCCGTCGGCGTCGACGAGCCCGAGGAGGAGCGCCCGCCGCGGCGCGGCGTCGGCGGGGAAGTCCGGGGCGAGACGACGTGCGACGGCGATCGTCCTCCCCGGCGGTCCCGTCAGACGGACGACGGCGAGCGCCGAGACGCCGGGCGGAGTCGCGGGGGCGACGACGACGTCGTCCCCGCGCTCGCGGTCGCCCGTGAGCGGCGACATCCGGCGCGGCCGGGGAGCCTCAGGACGCCTTCGCGGCCGGCTTCATCGAGGCCGGCCCGAGGTCCGTGAAGCGGTTGAGGAGCATCTGCTGGCCGATCGTGAGGACGTTCTGCATGAGCCAGTAGAGGACGAGACCGGAGGGGACGTCCTTGAAGAGGAAGCCCATGACGAGCGGCATGATGTTCTGGACGCGCTTCATCGCGGGGTCCCCGGTCGTCGGCGTCATCTGCTGCTGGATCCACATCGTGGCCGTCATGAGGATCGGCGTCACGTAGTACGGGTCCTTCGCGGAGAGGTCCGTGATCCAGAGCATGAACGGTGCGTGCCGGAGCTCGATCGAGTGCGCGAGGAGGTTGTAGAACGCGATGAGGATCGGCATCTGCAGGAGGAGGGGGAGACAGCCGCCGGCGGGGTTGACGCCCTCCTGCTTGTAGAGGCCCATCATCTCCTCGTTCATCTTCGTTCGCGCCTGAGGGTCCTGCTTGATGCGCGAGCTCCACTTCGCGCGGATCGCCTCCACCTTCGGCTGCAACGAACCCATCTTCTTCATCGACACGAGCTGTTTGTGCGTGAGCGGATAGAGGAGGACCTTGATGACGACCGTGATGAGGAGGATCGCGACGCCCCAGTTGCCGACGAACCTGTGGATCGCGCGCAGGCCCCAGAGGAGCGGCTTCACGAGGATCGCGAACCAGCCGTAGTCGATCACGCGGTCGAGGCCGGGGCGCGTCTTCTCGAGGATGTCGATCGCCTTGGGCCCGAGGAACACCTCGGTCTTCAGCGATCCCGTTCCCGTGAGCGTGACCTCGCTCTCCGCGTCGGGCTTCGCGGCGGCGGCGGGAGTCGCCGCGGCGCCGGGCGTCGCGGGGGCTTCCGGCCCCGGTGCGCTCAGCGAGACGGGGCGCAGCGCGATGCTGCCCTGGGCGCCCGGCAGGAACGCCGTCAGAAAATAGTTGTCCTCGAGGCCGGCGGCCGTCAGGCCCGTCAGCCCCGTCAGGGGCTCCTTGAGGCCGTCCTTGGCGCGGCGCGTCACCGCGCCGCCCGGCGCGACCGTGATCGTGGCGCCCGGCTTCGCGTACCGGCTCGTGAGCTCGTCGCCCGAGGGGTTGCCGATGCTCGGCCCGAGGACGAGCCCGACCGGGCCGGGCGCGCCCTCGCGCTCGACCGTGAGGGTGACGACATAGGAGTCGCGGAAGACGTACGTCCTCGTCATTCCGTTCCCGTCGGCCTCGCGGTAGCGGAGACGCACGGTCTTCGTGTTGCCGTCGTCCTCGCGCGAGACGGCGTACCGGGCCTTCGCGGCGCGCGCGAGGAAGGGATCGGCAGGGTCGAGCTCGAGCGTCCGGCCCGGAAAGGGCGCACCGTGGCGCACGAGGTCGAGCGGCTTGCCCGCGGCGTCCGTGTGCTGGACGAGGATGAAGGACGTCAGGACGCCGCCTTCGTTCGAGATGCGGGCCGTGTAGAGCGGCTCGCGGACCTCGACGTTCTGCACGTCCTCGGCGCCGATCGGCGCCACGGCAACGGCGGCCGCCGGGGCAGGTGCCGGCTTCGGCGACGCGGGCGCGGTCTCGAGAGCCGTGGGGGGGGAGGCCGACGCCGCGCCGGCCGCGGTCGCGCCCGGTGCCGGGGCGGTCGCGGCCGCCTTCGGCTTCGCGGGGACGGGCGCCGGCGGCGGGAACAGGACGTACCAGCCGAGCAGGACGGCGGCCGAGAGGGCGAACGCGAGAACGAGGCGCTTGGTCTCCAAGACTTCTCCTTGGGTTCTCAGTCGAGTCTAGTCACGGCACGGGGTCGTGGCCGCCGGCATGGAACGGGTGGCACCGGGCCAGCCGCCGGACGGCAAGCGAAAGGCCGCGCCCGAGCCCGTGGCGGAGAACGGCGTCGCGAGCGTACTCCGAGCACGTCGGCGTGTAACGGCACGCGTCGGGCAGAAGCGGGGAGACGAACCTCTTGTAGAGCGCGAGGACGCGGGCCGCGGCGCGGGCGCCGGCCGCGGGCCCGGCCGGGGCGTCGGACGCGCTTGCGGCTCTCACGCGCGTTCCGGCCAGGCCGCCGCGGCGGCGCGGTCGAGAAGCGCGAGGAGCTCTTCCCGCACGGCGGCGTACGGGGCTAGCGCCGCGCGCGTCGACACGTTCACGACGACGTCCAGGCCCGCGGCGAGGGGCCGCGCGGCTCGCCAGCGGCGGTAGATCTCGCGGACGCGCCGGCGGGCTCGGTTGCGCACGACGGCGCTGCCCACCCTTCGCGTCGCCGTGACGCCGAGGCGACCCGCCCCTTTGCGAGGGCGTGCGAAGACGACGACGAGGCGCCCCCGGTGCTTCTGCCCGGCTTCGTAGGCCGAGACGAAGTCGCGCCGGGCCGCGATCCTCATCCGGCGCGGAAAGGCCTCGGCGCGCGCGGCGCGCGATCCGGCTGGGACGTTCTGGCTCATGGTCCGGCTCGCCGGCCGGGTGTGTCCGGGGCGGCCCGGTCGCCCGCTCCGCTCAGGCGGAGAGGCGCCTGCGACCCTTGGCCCTGCGGCGGGCGAGGACGGCGCGGCCCGTCTTCGTTCTCATCCGGACGAGGAACCCGTGCGTCCTCTTCCGGTGGCGGTTGTTGGGCTGGAACGTGCGCTTCGTCTTGGCCATTTTTGGCGGGCCCTCCGAGGGGGAGAGGGATTCTCCGGGAGCCGGCTCCACGTGTCAACCCGCCGGCTCTTTCGCGGGTGCGGCGCCGATGGTAGTCTCTCGCCCCCTCCGAGGGGCCGATTTGCACAGCGGTGGACTTCCTGTGGAAAAGCCGAACTCCTGGTCGAAAATTCTCGAGCACCTGAAGACCCGCGTCGACGAGCGCGAGTTCGACTCCTGGTTTCGCGATTCCCGTCAGAAGTCCGAGACCCCGGAGGCCATCTTCGTCCAGGTCCGCACCCCTCTTTTCGTCGATTACATCCCGGACGCTTACGCCGCGCAGATCGCCGAGGCGGCGCGCCTCGCGGGAGTCGGGAACCGCGAGATCCGCTTCGGCGCCGACGGTGAGTTTCGCTCCGCGGTGGATCCCCAGAAGGTCCCCGCCGAGCCGCGCCGGCGGACGGGCGGCCTGAATCCGGCCTACACGTTCGAGAACTTCGTGACCGGCGCCTCGAACCGCCTCGCGCACGCGGCGGCGCTCCGTGTCGCGGACCAGACGTCGCGCCAGTACAACCCGCTCCTCGTCTGCGGCGGCACCGGCCTCGGCAAGACGCACCTCATGCAGGCGATCGGCCATCGCCGCCTCTCGCGCCGGCCCGGAGAGAAGGTCGTCTACCTCACGTCCGAGAACTTCGTGAACGAGGTCGTTCTCGGCCTGAGGTTCAACAAGATGGAAGCCGTCCGGCAGCGCTTCCGGGCGGCGGACATTCTGCTTCTCGACGACGTTCAGTTCGTGGTCGGAAAGGAAGCGTCCGAGAACGAGCTCTTCCATACGTTCAACGCGCTCTACGACGAAGGCAACCAGATCGTCTTCTCTTCCGACGTGCCGCCGCGCGAGATTCCCGGCCTCACGGAGCGGCTCAAGAGCCGCTTCGAGGGCGGGCTCATCGTCGACATCCAGCTGCCCGACTTCGAGACGAAGGTCGCGATCCTCAGGCAGAAGGCGGACGCGCACGAGGTCGTGCTCGAGGACGACGTCGCGTTCTTTCTCGCGTCGAAGATCAAGTCGTCGATCCGCGAGCTCGAAGGCCACTTCAACCGCGTCGTCGCGTTCGCGTCCCTCAAGGGAGAGCCCGTGTCCCTCGACCTCGCGCGCGAGGCGCTCAAGGACGTTTTCCGCGCCGAGGAGCACGCGACGTCTCCCGCCGAGATCCTGAAGGGCATCGCGGCTCACTACGGCCTCAAGCCGAACGAGATGCGCGCGCGCACCAAGCGTGGCCCGATCGTCTTTCCGCGTCAGGTCGCGATGTACGTCCTGAAGGAAGCGACGCACCTTTCTCTCCCCGAGATCGGTCGCCTCTTCTCCGACAAGCACCATACGACCGCTCTGCACGCGATCCGGAAGATCGCCGCGCTGCGTGAGGAGGACCCCGACTTCGATCGTCTCGTCGCGGGCTTTCTCGCACAGTACCGCTGACCCTTCTCGGCACCTTTTTCCACCGGTTTTCCCTCCGCGGAAGAGGGCGTCTGGATAACCCCGGGAGGCCGCCTTTCTTGCCTCCGAACTTCACAATCCGGCGGCCCGTCGTCCACAGGGCCTGATAGTAGATAAATCATTTATAATGAATGCTTTGTGTGTATATACACTTTTTAGCATCCCCTACGACTTCTGCTTCTTTCAAGGGGTTCTGGATGGTACGATTCAGATTCGTTAAGGAGTCGCCGTGGAGCTGACAATCCCGGTCTCGGTTCTCGCTCGCGAGCTCAGTCTGATCCAGGGCGTCGTCGAGAAGAGAACCACGCACCAGATTCTCACGAACGTGCTTCTGGAGGCGCGAAACGGCGCGCTCACGCTGACCGCGACGGATCTCGACACGACGCTTCTGTCCGAGATCCCGACGACGTCGCAGAAGAGCGCCGGTGCCGTGACGGCGCCGGCCCGCCGGCTCTACGACGTCGTCCGCGAACTTCCACCCCAGGCCGAGCTGAGACTCCGGGTGCTCGAGAACAACCATGTCTCGCTCGAGTGCAAGGAGCCGAAGCTGCGCATCCGGCTGAACGGGCTGCCCGCGGGAGACTACCCGACACGACCCGAGCCGACCGGCGGTCCGGCGCTCACGTTGCCGTTCGGCGCGCTGCGCCGGATGGTCGACAAGGTCCGCTTCGCGGTCTCGACGGAGGAAATGCGCCTCCAGCTCCAGGGGGCGCTCCTCAAGGCGAAGAACGGCGTCGTCGAGATGGTCGCGACGGACGGACACCGTCTGGCGCTGGTCGAGGTCGAGGGCTCGAAGGCGGAGACGGGCTTCGAGCCGGTCCTCGTCTCCAAGAAGATCCTCGACGAGCTCGGCAAGCTCGACGCGCCCGACGACGCCGCGGTGACGATCGTGCGCGGCACGAACCACATCGGGTTCGCGGTCGGGTCGCGAAAGCTCTTCTCGAAGCTCGACGAACGCCGCTTTCCCGACTACGAAAAGGTCATCAGCAAGGAGAACGACAAGAGGGCCGTCGTCCCGCGCGAGGAGCTCCTCGGCGCCGTGCGCCGCATCGCGCTCCTCTCCGGGGACCGGACGAAGGCCGTGAGCCTCGCGTTCGACAAGGGCGCCGTCGTCGTCTCCTCCGAGAGTCAGGAAGTCGGCGACGGCTCGCAGGAGATCCCCGCCGCCTACGACCAGCCGCCCGTCACCCTCCGGCTCAACGCCCGCTATCTCGAGCAGTTCCTCGAAGCGGCCGAGACCAAGGACGTTCACCTCTTCGTCAAGGACGAGCAGGCCCAGTGCCAGGGGCGGCCCGGCGAGCCCCTCGGCGGGATCCGGAGCTATCTCTACGTCGTCATGCCGATGCGGATGTAAAAGGCTTCGTGGAGATTCTGTCCCTCACCGCAGACGCCTTCCGGAACCTCGCCAGCGCCCGGCTCGAGTTCCACCCGCGGCTGAACCTCGTCGTGGGTGACAACGGACAGGGCAAGACGAACCTCCTCGAGGCGCTCGCCCTGGTTTCGGGCCGGGCCTCGTTCCGCACCCGCGATCTCGCCGAGGTGCGCACGCACCTCGCGCCCCGCACCGTCCTGTCCTCGCGCGTCCGCGAAGGCGGGGACGCGCGCACGGACGTGACGCTCGGGCTCGTGCTGGCGGCCGGCGCCCGCGAGCACTACCGCGACGGGAATCGCATCACGCGCCTCACCGCGGCGCGGGCCCTGCCGGCCGTCTTTCTGACGGCGCGAGACCTCTCGCGACTCTTCGGGCCGGCGGCGGAGCGTCGCCGGGCGCTGGACCGCGCGGCGCTCGCCGTCGACCGCGAGCATGCGCGTGCTCTCGCGGGCTACGAGAAGGCGCGCGCCTCCAAGACACGGCTGCTCGCCCTTTCGCCGCGATTCGACGCCGACGAGATGGCCGTCTACGAGGCGACGCTCGCGGAGACGGGCGGCCGGCTCGCCGTGACGCGCCGCCGGACGCGCGAGAGGCTCGAGGCGGAGATCCGGCGCGCCGCCGACGCCCTGGGCTCGCCGTTCCGCGATCTCACGCTCGAGCTCGTGAGCGACCTTCCCGCCCACGGCGACGCACCCGGGATGACGGCGGCGCTCGGGGCGCTCCTCAGGGAGAAGAAGGCCGACGAACGGCGCGCGCAGCGTTGTCTCGTCGGACCGCATCGCGACGACGTCGTCCTCCGGGCCGAAGGCGTGCCCGTCGCGACGCGGGCCTCGTCCGGCGAGACCCGGACGTTCGTTCTCGCGTGGACGCTCGCGGAGATGACCCTTCTCGCCGAAGCGACGCACAACTCGCCCGTCCTCGCCTTCGACGACTTCGACTCGGAGTGGGACCCGCGCGTCCTCGCGGCGTTCGCCGAAGCGCTGCCGGAGGACGGCCAGATTTTCCTGTCGTCCGCGCGCCCCGACGCCGTCCGCGGCCTCCCTCTCCCGGCGGGCGCTCTCTACCGGATGGTCGCGGGCCGCCTCGCCCGCGAGGGGATCCTCGGAGCCGGCCGCGCGGGGACGCGCGTCGCCCGCGGAGGAGCGCGATGAACGCGGCGGGGGAGCCCGTGACGAAGCCGGAGGCGGACGCCTCGCGCGGCGCCGGCGGGAACGGCGGCGACGACTACGGCGCCGCGTCGATCAAGCTCCTCAAGGGGCTCGAGGCCGTGCGGAAGCGGCCCGGGATGTACATCGGAAACACCGACGACATCACGGGCCTCCACCACATGGTGACCGAGCTCGTCGACAACGCGATCGACGAGGCCCAGGCCGGCCACTGCGACACGATCAGCGTCGTCGTCCACGCGGACGATTCCGTGACCGTCGAGGACAACGGGCGCGGCATCCCGGTCGGGCCGCACCCCGTCCACAAGCGCGAGACGCTCGAGATCATCCTCACGGACCTCCACTCGGGCGGGAAGTTCGACGACAACGCCTACAAGGTCTCCGGCGGCCTCCACGGCGTCGGCCTCTCCGTCGTGAACGCGCTCGCCGGCACCCTGCTCGTCGAGGTCAAGCGCGAGGGCAAGGTCTGGCAGCAGCGCTACGCCCGGGGCGTTCCCGTCGAGCCGATCCGCGAGGTCGGGAAGACCGCCAAGACGGGGACGACGATCACGTACAAGGCCGACCCCGAGGTCTTCTCCGTCACGAGCTACAACTTCGACGCGCTCAGCCAGCGCCTGCGCGAGCTCGCGTTCCTGAACCCGGGCGTTACGATCGAGGCCGTCGACGAGCGCGATCCGAAGGGCGAGAAGAAGCACGTCTTCCGATACGAGGGCGGAATCAAGTCCTTCGTCGAGCACCTCAACAAGAACAAGGCGCCGCTGCACGAGGCCGTCATCACCTTCGCGGACGTCAAGAACCCGACCGGCGATCCCACTCTGGACGCGAAGCAGCACGAGCGTCTCGACGTCGCCCTCCAGTGGAACGAGGGCTATGCGGAGCAGATGTTCTGCTTCACGAACACGATCGCGAACAAGGACGGCGGGACGCACCTCGAGGGGCTCAAGGCGGCCCTCACGCGCGCGATTCAGCGCTACGCGGAGGCGAGCGGCCTCACGAAGAGCCTGAAGGACACGACGCTTTCGGGCGACGACTGCCGCGAAGGCCTGACGGCCGTCGTCTCGCTCAAGATCCGCGACCCGAAATTCTCCTCGCAGACGAAGGAGAAGCTCGTCTCCCAGGAGGCGAAGACCTGGGTCCAGACCGTCACGTACGAGAAGCTCTCGAGCTACTTCGAGGAGAACCCGAAGGTGGCGCGGCGCGTCGTCGAGAAGATCGTCGACGCGGCCCGCGCGCGCGAGGCCGCGCGCAAGGCCCGCGAACTCGTGCGGCGGAAAGGCGCGCTCGACGGCGCCGGGCTGCCCGGCAAGCTCGCGGACTGCCAGGAAGGCGATCCCGCGCTCTCGGAGATCTTCATCGTCGAGGGCGATTCGGCCGGCGGTTCGGCCAAGCAGGGCCGCGACCGGCGGACGCAGGCGATCCTCCCGCTGAAGGGGAAGATCCTGAACGTCGAGAAGGCCCGCTTCGACAAGATGCTCGCCTTCGCGGAGATCCGCTCGCTCATCCTCGCGCTCGGCGCCGGGATCGGCGAGGACTTCGACCCGGACAAGATCCGCTACCACAAGATCATCCTCATGACGGACGCGGACGTGGACGGGAGCCACATCCGGACGCTCCTCCTCACGTTCTTCTTCCGGCAGATGAAGGCGGCGATCGAGCGCGGCTATCTCTACATCGCACAGCCGCCGCTCTTCCGGGTCGCCGAGGGGAAGAGGGAGTCCTTCCTGAAGGACGAGAAGGAGAAGGCCCGCTTTCTCCTTGCGCGTCTCGGCGAGGACCGCACACTCGTCTCCGAGACGACCGAGGCGACGGCGTCGGGCACCGCCCTCACCGCTCTCGTCGCCGAGATGCAGGAGTGGCGCGCGCTCGTGTCGCGCCTCGCCGCGCGCGGCTTCCCGGAGGCGCTTCTCCGAACGCTCGTGAACGGCGGCCTGACCGGGGCCGACGCGCTCCTCGACCGCGCGCGCCTCGAACGGGCCGCGCAGGAGCTCGCGGCGGTCGTGGAGGCGTTCGAGATCCGGGCGGACGAGGAGCACGGGGGCCATGCGATCCACGTCCGGCAGACGGTCAACGGCGTCGCGAAGACGGGCGTCGTCGACGCCGCCTTCCTCGGCGGGTACGAGATGCGGAAGGCCGTCGAGCTGGCGGCGCGGATCGACGGGTTCCTGGACGGCCCCTACCGGCTCCTGACGAACGGCTCGGGTACGGAGCTCGCGCTCGCGACGCTGCCCGAGGCGGTCGACGCCGTTCTCCAGAGCGCCGAGAAGGGCCTCACGATCAACCGCTACAAGGGCCTCGGCGAGATGAACCCCGAAACGCTCTGGGAGACGACGATGAACCCCGCGTCGCGCCGGCTCCTCCAGGTGCGCGTCGAGGACGCCGTCGAGGCGGACGAGATCTTCACGATCCTCATGGGCGACGCCGTCGAGCCCCGGCGCGAGTTCATCGAGGAGAACGCGCTGAACGTGAGCAACCTGGACATCTGAGCGACAGAGGACAACGAAGAGAAAAGAATTCTGGTTTTTCGGATTTCTTGGAAGGGTGAGAGAGGGAAGAGCGGTGCGTAGCGGCGAGCCGCGTGACGACGGCCCCTCCGCCCATTCACCTTCAAAGAAAATCTCCCTGACGTCCTGAGTATCGAAAGCGGTTTTCGCGATGGCCGACACCCCCGAAAAGCCCCCCGTGATCGACCCGACGGAGAAGATCCCCGTCTCCATCGAGGAGGAGATCCGGCGGAGTTACCTCGACTACGCGATGTCCGTCATCGTCGGGCGCGCGCTGCCCGACGTCCGCGACGGCCTCAAACCGGTCCACCGCCGTGTCCTCTTCGGAATGTGGGAGCAGGGCAACCGCGCGGGCCGCCCCTACAAGAAGTCGGCGCGCCTCGTCGGCGACGTCATGGGCAAGTACCACCCCCACGGGGACGCGGCGATCTACGACACGATCGTCCGGATGGCGCAGCCGTTCTCGCTGCGCGAGCCGCTCGTGGACGGGCAGGGCAACTTCGGATCCGTCGACGGCGACGCGGCCGCGGCGATGCGCTACACGGAGATCCGGCTCACGCGGCTCGCCGAGGAGCTCCTCGGCGACGACATCGACAAGGAGACGGTCGACTGGACGCTGAACTACGACGGCTCGCTCCAGGAGCCGGTCGTCCTCCCGTGCAAGTTCCCGAACCTCCTCGTGAACGGCTCCGAGGGGATCGCGGTCGGCATGGCGACGAAGATCCCGCCGCACAATCTCGCCGAGGCCTGCGATGCCGCCATCCTCCTCCTCGACGAGCCGAAGACCGACCTCGCGGCGCTCCTCCGGGTCCTCCCGGGCCCGGATTTTCCGACGGGCGGGATCGTTCTCGGCCGGCAGGGAATCGTGGACGCCTACCGCACCGGACGCGGCATCCTGCAGGTGCGCGGGAAGGCCGGGATCGAGAGGTCCCGCAAGGGCGACCGCGAGTCGATCGTCGTCACGGAGATTCCGTTCCAGGTCAACAAGGCGCGCCTCATCGAGCTCGTCGCCCAGCTCGTGAACGAGAAACGGATCGAGGGAATCTCCGCGATCCGCGACGAGTCGGACCGCGAGGGGATGCGGATCGTCGTGGACGTCAAGCGCGACGCCGTCGGCCAGGTCGTCCTGAACCAGCTCCTCGCGGCGACGCCGCTCCAGTCCTCGTTCGGGATCATCTTCCTCGCGATCGTGGACGGGCAGCCGCGCGTCCTCCCGCTGAAGGACCTGCTCAAGCAGTTCCTCGACCACCGGCGCTCCGTCGTCGTGAGACGGACGCAGTTCGACCTCCGAAAGGCCGAAGAGCGCGCGCACCTGCTCCTCGGGCTCGCGATCGCCCTCGCGAACCTCGACAAGGTCATCGCGATCGTCCGGGGGTCGAAGGACGCCGAGCAGGCCCGGCAGCGCCTGTGCGCGGAAGTCACCGTCGAGAAGGCCGCGCTCGGGCGGTTCCTCGGCGTCGAGAGCCTCGAGATGTCCGCCTCCGCGCGGACGAGGGAGGACGGCCTCCTGCGCCTCGACGCGACGCAGGCCCAGGCGATCCTCGACATGCGCCTCCAGCGCCTCACCGGCCTCGAGAGGGAGAAGATCCTCGTCGAGTATCGCGAGGTCCTCGCGCTCATCGCCGACCTCGAGGACGTTCTCGCGAAACCCGCCCGCGTCGCCGCGATCATCCGCGCGGAGCTCCTCGACGCCAAGGAGCGCTTCGGGAACCCGCGGCGGACGGAAATCCAGGCCGAGGCCGGGACGCTCGAGATGGAGGACCTCATCGCCGAGGAGGAGGTCGTCCTCACGATCTCGCGCGGGGGATACGCGAAGCGAACCCCGCTCAGCGTGTACCGCGCGCAACGCCGGGGCGGCAAGGGCCGCACGGGCGCGGCCACGGCGGCCGAGGACGTCGTCGAGCACCTGTTCGTCGGATCGACGCACGACTATCTGCTCGCGTTCACGAACAAGGGCCGCGTCCACTGGGTCAAGGTCTACGACCTTCCCTCCCTCGCCCCGGCCACGCGCGGCAAGGCCCTCGTGAATTTCCTGGCCCTCGAGGAGGGCGAGCGCCTCGCCGCGATGGCGACGGCGCGCGCCTTTCCGGACGACCGCTACCTCCTCTTCGCAACGAAGAACGGCACGGTCAAGAAGACGGTGCTCTCGGCCTACGGAAACCCGCGCGAGAAGGGAATCATCGCGATCAAGCTCGAGACGGGCGACGAGCTTCTCTCGGCGCAGATCACGGACGGCACGCGCAAGGTCTTCCTCGGGACGAGGAACGGGATGGGGATCAAGTTCGACGAGACGGACGTCCGCCCGATGGGTCGCGACACGACGGGCGTCAAGGGGATCGAGCTGCGCGGGGACGACGTCCTCGTCGAGATGGACCTCGTCGGGGAATCCGGAACGCTCCTCGCGGTCACCGAGAAGGGCTACGGCAAGCGCACGGACGCCGCGGAGTACCGCGAGCAGGGCCGCGGGGGCTCGGGCGTCATCAACGTGAGAGTCACGGAGAAGAACGGGCCCGTCGTGGGCGTGTCGTCCGTCACGGAATCCGACCACCTCCTCCTCATCACGGAGCAGGGGATCCTGATCCGGATCGCGGTCTCGGACGTCCGCGAGACGGGCCGCGCGACGATGGGCGTCAAGCTCATCGACCTCGCCGAGGGAGACCGCGTCGTCGCCGTCGCGAAGCTCGCGGCCGACGACGTACCGAACGGCGACGGCGAGGCCGCCGAGCCGCCCCCCGGCGGCGGGACCCCGCCCCCGGCGTAGACTCCGCGGCCCATGCGCTTCTTTCTCGACACCGCGGATCCCGACGAGGCCCGCCGCGTCCGCGAGTGGGGGCTCCTCGACGGGCTCCTCCTCCGGCCGGACGCCGCCGCGTCGGCGGGACGGGACACGCGGCGCCTTCTCGCCGAGCTCGCGCAGGTCGGAGACGGGCCCGTCATCGCGACGCTCGCCGCGGGCGACCCGAAGGCGATGTACAAGGAAGCGCGCGAGCTCCACAAGCTCGGGAAGAACGTCGTCCTGCGCGTCCCGATGACGCGCGAGGGTCTGCGCGTCGTGAGGCTCCTCGGCGACGAGCAGATCGCGACGGACGTCGGCCTCGTCTACACGGCGCCGCAGGCCCTCCTCGCGGCCCGGGCCGGGGCGGCGTACGTGAGCCCCTCGGTGGGAGAGCTCGACGACGCGGGTCAGATCGGGATGGACGTCGTCGAGTCGATCGTGCGCGTCTACGACAACTACGGCCTCGAGACGCAGATCTCTGTCCAGGGGATCCAGAACCCGATCCACGTCCTCGACGCGGCGGCGCTCGGGGCCGACGTCGCGACCCTGCCCTTCGCGGTCCTCGACAGGCTCTTCGAGCACCCCCTCACGGCGAAAGGCGTCGCGCTCCTGCGGTCTCCGGCGGGCGAGGGCCCGCGACGGATTCATTGATGGCCATCTCCCGGGAACGCGCCGTGGACCTCTCGCACCGGACGGTCGAGCGGCTGGCGAAGACGCCTCTCGTCGCGCTGTCGGGCGAGCGCGAGTACGTTCGGAACCAGATCCTCCAGACGCTCCTCTCGTGGGACAAGGAGAACGAGCGCCTCACGGCCCAGGTGAAGTCGAAGCTCCTCGCGCGGGGGCGGCGCGTCGTCGAGGGGTCGCGGGAGTGGGATCTCCTCTTCGCCGAGGAGATGGAGCGCGCGTACGCGGCGCTCCTGTCCCGGGGCGAGTAGACCGCCGGCGCCCGGCGCCGGGCTCTTGGTTGGCCTTACGGGCGAGCGGATTTGACGTTGGTCTAGGCCAAGCTCTAACGTGGGGCGCATGGCGACGAACGCGCCCGACGCCCTCGCCCCCGCCGCCCGGGTGCCGCTCTACCGGACGATCGCGGACGCGATCATCCGGGACATCCGGAGGGGCCGGCACCTCGAGGGGGAGCGCCTTCCCGCGTCCCGGGACCTCGCGCGCTCGCTCGAGGTGAACCGGGCCACGGTCCACCAGGCCCTGCAGCTCCTGAAGCGCGAAGGCTGGATCGAGACGAACAAGGGCGGCGGCACGCGCGTCGCGAGGCGCTCGAGCGCGGGGCCCGTCCTCGGGCCCGCGCCGGCGTGGGACCGGATCGCGTCCTCTCTCCTTCTGAGGATCGTCTCGGAGCCGCACGCGGCGGAGCCCGCCGGGGCGGTATACGACCTCTCGCGCCTCGCGCCGGACGAGCGGGACTTCCCGGCGGCGGCGTTCGCGGCCCTTCTCGCGGAGGTCGCGCGCGACGGCGCCCTCCTCGCATACGGCTCGCCGTTCGGCTATCGCCCGCTCCGCGAGACGCTCGCGCACCGTCTCGAGCGGCGGGGGATCCCGGCGGACCCCGACGCGCTCCTGATCGTGAACGGCGCGCAGCAAGGCCTCGACCTGATCACGCGCGCCCTCGTCGACCCTCTCGACGCCGTCGCCGTCGAGAGCCCGAGCTACGCGGGAGCGCTCTCGCTCTTCCGGGCGCATCGCGCCCGCCTCCTCGGCGTGCCGCTCGACGCCGAAGGGATGGACCTCTCCGCTTTCGAGCGCGCGCTCTCGGAGCGGCCGAAGTTCGTCTACACGATCCCCGACTTCCAGAACCCGACCGGCCTCCTCGCCTCGGCCGGGCGGAGGGCGGAGATCGCGCGCCGCGCGGCCGCCGCCGGCGTCCTCCTCGTGGAGGACGCGTTCGACGCGGACCTGCTCGTCGAGGGCGAGCTCCCGCCGCCGCTCGCCGCGCTCGCGCCGGACCACGTCGTCCACCTCGGGACGATCAGCAAGGCGCTGTTCCCGGGCGTTCGCGTCGGATGGATCGCGGGCCCGAAGGAGTTCGTCCACCGCCTCGCGGCGCTCAAGCGCGTGGGCGAGCTCACGTCGCCGCCCGTCCTGCAGGCCGCGCTGAACCTCTTCCTCGTGCGCGGGGAGTACGACCGGCACCTCACGCGGACGCGCGCGCGGCTCCGGAACCGGCTCGCGCTCGCGCATCGGTCGGTCCGGAGCCGCTTTCCGATCGGGTCGGCGGTCGAGCGCCCCGCCGGCGGATGGGTCCTCTGGGTGCGCCTGCCCGAGGGCGTTTCCGGGCGCGCCCTCGCCGCGGCGGCGCGGGAGCAGGGGGTCCTCCTGTCGGCCGGCGCCGACTACCTGCCCGACCAGTCCGACGTGTCCGCGATCCGCGTTTCCGTGGCGCGCGGCACGGCCGGCGAGCTCGAGAAGGCGCTCGAAATCGCGGGGGCCTGTGCGCGCGACCTCGGCCGCCAGGCGGCGCGTCAGAGGAAGAGCCGCGCGCGGGCGGCGCGCGACGCGAGCGAGGCCCAGGAAGCCGCTCTCATCCAGATCTGAGGACGAAAGGAACTCCCATGACGACTCCCGGCTTCGAATCCCCGTTCACCTCCGACGCCTTTCGCGTCAAGGTCGGCCTTGCCGAGATGCTCAAAGGCGGCGTCATCATGGACGTGGTGAACGCCGAGCAGGCGAAGGTCGCCGAGAACGCGGGCGCCGCCGCCGTGATGGCGCTCGAGCGCGTGCCGGCCGACATCCGCCGCGACGGCGGCGTCGCGCGCATGTCCCCCGTCGCGAAGATCCGCGAGATCGAGGCGGCCGTCTCGATCCCCGTGATGGCGAAATGCCGGATCGGACACCTCGCCGAGGCGCGCATCCTCGAGGCCCTCGCGGTGGACTTCATCGACGAGTCCGAAGTCCTGACGCCGGCCGACGAGGAGAACCACGTCTACAAGCACGATTACAAGGTGCCGTTCGTGTGCGGCTGCCGGAACCTCGGCGAGGCGCTCCGCCGCGTCGGCGAAGGCGCCGCGATGATCCGGACGAAGGGCGAGGCGGGGACGGGCGACGTCGTCCACGCCGTCAAGCACCTCCGCGAAGTCACGCGGCAGATCAAGGCGCTCACGCTCCTCTCGAAGGACGAATGGATGGCTGCGGCCAAGAACCTCGGGGCGCCGTTCGAGCTCGTCGCGTGGGTCGCGGGACACGGCCGTCTCCCCGTGCCGAACTTCGCGGCCGGCGGGATCGCGACACCCGCGGACGCGGCGCTCTGCCGGATGCTCGGGGCGGAGGCCGTTTTCGTCGGTTCGGGGATCTTCAAGTCGGACGATCCGGCCAAGCGCGCGCGCGCGATCGTCGAGGCGACGACCCACTATCAGGACGCGGACCGCGTCGCCCGGGCCTCGGAGGATCTCGGAGAGGGGATGAAGGGCATCGAGGCCGCGAAGCTCACCGAGGCCGAGCAGCTCCAGACCCGCGGCTGGTAATCCGCGTGGTCGGCGTCCTCGCCCTCCAGGGCGACTTCGAGGCGCACCTCGCGGCGCTCGGCCGGGCCGGCGTCGCGGCGCGGGCCGTGCGGACGGCGGACGAGATTCGCTCCTCGGACGGCCTCGTGATCCCCGGGGGAGAATCCACGACGTTTCGCAAGCTCATGGAGGGCACCGGCGTCGAGGACGCGATCCGGGACGTCGCCGGGCGGGGCGACGCCGTGCTCGGAACCTGCGCGGGCGCGATCCTCCTCGCCGAGACCGTGACGAACCCGCCCGGCGAGGGCCTCGGCCTTCTTGCCGTCGAGATCGAGAGGAACGCCTACGGGCGCCAGCTGGACTCGACCGTGCTTCGCCTCACGGACGTGGACCGCGCGACGCTCGGCGAGGCACCGCTCGAGGCGGTCTTCATCCGAGCCCCGAGAATCACGGCGACGGGGCGGGGCGTCGAGATCCTCGCGCGGCGCGACGGGGATCCCGTCCTCGTGAGGAAGCGGAACGTCGTGGCGGCGACGTTCCATCCGGAGCTCACGGACGACCGCCGCGTCCTCGACCTCTTCGTCTCGGCCCGCGTGAGAAACTCCCCGCGATGAGCGTCGAGACGGGGGCTCGCGAGGCCGTCACGATCGACCGGCCGACGGATCTCCTCGTCGAGGACCGCGACGGGATCCGAATCCTCTCTCTTTCCCGGGGCAAGGTGAACGCGATCTCGACGGACTTCGCGCACGCTCTCCACAACGCCGCGCTCCTCGCGCAGGACGACGCTTCCATCCGCGGCGTCGTCCTGACGTCGACGAACCCGAAGGTCTTCTCCGCGGGCTTCGACCTGAGGAAGCTCGCGCAGGCTTCCGACGAGGACTTCGCGCGGTTCGTCCGCGTCTTCGACTCCCTCTTTTTCGACCTCTTCCTCCTCGGCAAGCCGCTCGTCGTCGCGCTCACGGGCCACGCGGTCGCCGGAGGCGCGCTCCTCGCGTCCACGGCGGACTTCCGTCTCGCGGCCGAGGGGCCGGGCACGATCGGGCTTCCCGAAGTCACGCTCGGGATCCACGTGCCGCGGCACTACCTCGAGGCGATGAGGACGACCGTGGGCGAGCAGGCCCTGACGCGCTGGGCGCTCCTCGGCGAGACGATGCCGTTCACCGAAGCGCGCGATCTCGGGGCGATCGACCGGATCGTGCCTTCCGACCGGCTCGTCGAGGAGGCGGTCGCCTTCGCCCGGCGCCTCGGCGGAGCCTCGAGCGAGGTTTACGCCGCGATCAAGCGCGACCTGCGCGGGTCGGCCGTGGAGCACGCGCTCGACATCCAGCCCGATGCGCGGAAGGCGTTCGTCGAGTCGTGGTTCTCGGAGACGGGTCAGAGGGGCCTCGCGCGCGCCCTCGCGCGCTGACCCCGCGGAGGCGGCCTGGCGTCCCCGGCGGCCCATGCGTTGCTCGAGGCACTCGGCCTCGCGGCTCGCGTTCCGGATGGCGCGTTTCTGGAGGACCTCTTCCTGCGCTTTCAGCGCCGCGTGGCGTGCGAGACGCTCACGCGCCCGGCGGGCGACGCCGGGCGCTTCGACGCCGGGCAGTTCGCGGGAGCGTGGCCGGAGGACGAGCGCGGGCTGGTGGGGGAAGAGCGCGCGAGGGCCTTCGCGTGGCTCGCGGGGGAGCTCGGATTCACGTGCGAGCTCGAAGAGTCTCTCTGCTCCCGACCGTGGGCGAGGGCGGAGCGCGACCCGTCACGCGGGAGCGAGGGCAGCGGTGGCTTTTCTTCGAATGGAAAAGGGCGCGAAGCGCATCGGGCCGTCGTCGCCGCGCTGGAAGGCCGGCGCGTTCTCGCGGACGCCGGGTTTCCGATGCCGGTCCTGATCCCTCTTCAATTACCTTCCAGAGAAATTCCTTCTTCCTTCGGTACCCTGAGCGTCGCGGGCGCCCGAGTCGAGAGCGACGGCGGCGGCGTCCGCATCCGGTGCGACGCCCGCGGCGAGGTCGCGGAGCTGCTTCGGCTCCTCCCGACGCCGCGCCCCGATTCTCTTCCGCGCGAAGAAATTCGCAGACCGTCTCCCGATGCTTCTCCAACGCCCGAAGCGGGGGTCCCATTCGCGCTGCGCGTCCTCGACGACCGCGTCCTCCACTGGGCGGGCGGCGTCATGACGATCCTCGACGCGTGGAGCGTCCTCCGCTACCCGCTCGCCGGAGACGAGCGGGAAGCCCTCGAGTCGCTCTTCGCACTGAACCTCGAGGGAATCGACCTGCCGCGCACGCCGCGGGCCGATCTCGCGCCTTTTCTCACGGTCTTCCACACGGTTGCGCTCGCGCCCGAGGACGTGCGCCGTGCGCTCTCTCTCTCCGCGCCTCCGCCGGGCGACCTCGTCGCGCCGCCGGAGGCGTCGATCCAGGCGGTGCCCGGGGGCTCCCGGATCGCGCGGACCGCGACGTTCCGGTCGCCGGTCCCTCCTGCAGGGCCGGGCGAGTCCGTGAGGAAGACCCTCGTCTTCCACCTCGCGATGGACCTGCTCGGCCTCGGGACCGCGCCGCCCTAGAAGGTCAGGTCGTCGCCGTCCACGAGCACGCGGAGGCGCGGGTCGCCGAGCGCCGCGATCTCCGCCGTGAGCCGGGCGAGGGCCGGCGGCTTCATGTGGTACAGGTAGATCGGCACGTTCGCGGGGAACTTCTCCATCTCGGCACGCAGCGAGGCCGGCGTCAGGTGGCGCGAAGCGTCCGCGATCCGCTGGAGGTCGTTCGGGAACGAGCACTCGACGAACAGGGCCCTGAGAGAGGGCGTGCGGCGCGCGACGGACCAGATCTCCTCGGTCGGGCCCGTGTCGCCCGAGAACAGGACGGAGGCGCGTTCCTCCGCGAGGAGGTAACCGTACGTCGGCACGACGTGCGACACGCCGACGGCGGTCGCGAGGACGCCATCGACCGAAAAGGGCGCGCCGACGGGCACGGCGCGGAACGCGACGGAGGGGCCGTTGTCGCCCTCGATCCGGGAAAAGTCGGGCCAGAGCGCGTCGTTGAAGAGGTGGGCCCTCAGGGAGCAGAGGACGTCCTCCGGGGCGAGGACCTCGAGCGGCGCGCGCGGACGGCCGAACACGTTCTCGACGAGGAACGGGAGCGACGCCACGTGGTCCATGTGCGAGTGCGTCACGAGGACGGCCCGGATCCGGGCCTGCTCGTCGAGCGAGAGCGCTTCGGTCACGGCACCCGCGTCGACGCAGAGCGCGTCGTTCACGAGAAACGAGGTCTGCCGGTGGCGGGGCGAGGAGCCGCCGTGGGCTCCGAGGACGCGAATGCGCACGGGTCCGGGATTATGAGGCCGCGGAACCCTTTGCGAGCCCGGCGTGACCGCCCTCACAGACTCCGGGACCCGCGCTCTCGGGCGCGGCGGGGGAGCGGCGCAGCCGCGAGGGGAACCCGGGACCGGGTTTCCCTCTAGAAAGTCGTCCCGACGTAGAACGTCGCCTGCCAGTCCGAAAGCGTGTGCTTGAAGTCCCACCGCTTGGCGAAGTCCACGTTCCAGGGCAGGCCGAGGAAGTAGACGGAGAAGCCCGTCCCGAACGACGCAAGACCGCCGGGCGCGCCCGGGTTCGTGAGACCGTTGAGCTGGCCGTCCGTCCAGAATACGAACTGCTGCCCGTTCAGCCACCCGCCCCCGATGTCGAGGAAGATCCGTCCGCGGACGCCCTGGAACGCCAGGATCGGCGTCGCGAGAAGGTCGATGAGCGGGAAACGGAACTCGCTGTTCACGTAGAAGACGTTGTTGCCGATGACGGTCGCATAGTCGTACCCGCGGAGCGTGTCGAGGCCGCCGAAGGAGAAGACCGTCGGCGCCGCGCCGCGCGAGAAGCCGACGAACGCGCGGAACGCGAAGAGCACCCGGCGCGAGAGCGGAAAGTAGATCCGGCCCTCGCCGTACGTGTCCCAGGTGAGGGTCGTCTCGCCCGGCTGGAACGACGGCGAGTACTGGGTGGCGATCGTCAGGAGGTGTCCGGCGAGCGGCCCGAAGTAGGAATAGACGGTCGTGTCGTGGGAGAGCGCGACCCCGGCCGTCGGGACGTTGTCCGACCGCGCGTTGTAGACGAACTGCTGGGTACCGTCGGCGTTCGCCGTGAGGAGAGGCACGTCGAGGGAGCGGCTCACGTAGCCGACGTTCCCTTCGAGCCGCGTGTAGCGTGTGAACGGGTACGTTCCGAGGAGCGAAACGCCGGTGTTCCGCGAAATCCTCTGGTCGCGGACGATGTTTCCGGTGTTGTAGTCGTAGCCGTAGTAGTAGCTCCGCTGGTCGTAGACCTGCGCGCCCCACTGGAAGCGGTGGCCGATGTTGAAGTAGCCGACGCGGAAGTTCGAGAACGTCGACACGGAGTCGAACTGAAAGAACGCGCGCCGGTTGCCGAGGTAGTCCGAGAACGACAGGACGACCTGGGAGACGAACGTCTGGTCCGAGTTGATGCCGGCGATGAGAGAGGCGTTGTCGACAAAGAGCTTGAACTTCGGACGGGAGATCTTCTCGGGATCGATCGTGACTTCCTCGGAGGGCACGAACCCCGACCCCGCCTCGGCCTTCAGGGGGGCGGGCGGGGGGGCCTTCTCGTCCAGCCGGCGGAACGGCTTCTTCGCGTCGGCCATGTAGAGCTGGAAGCGCAGGCCCTGGAAGCCGGAAAAGACCACCTTCTCCTGCCCGTCGGGCCCCGTGAAGGCGGCGGGCCCGACCGCGGCGCCGATGACGTCCGTGTACTGGACGAGCTCGCCGGTCGCGAGATCCTGGCCGTAGATGTTGTAGATGCCGCCGCGCGACGAGGTGTAGTAGAGGCGCTTGCCGTCGGGCGAGAAGGCCGGGTCCTCGTCGTTGCCCTCGCCCCACGTGACCTGCTCGATCTTCGTCGGGTCGGAGAGCGGAAAGCGGACGATCTTCGAGTGTCCGCCGACGATCTTCGAGTGGTAGATGAAGGTGCCGTCCGGCGAGAAGACCGGGGCCTCGTCGTACGCGGGATCGTTCGTGAGGTTCCGGACGGCCTTCGTCTTGAGGTCGAGGAGGAAGATGTCGCGGCTGTTCCCCTCGATGGCCGAGAAGACGATCTGGTCCCCCGAGGGGGACCAGGAGGGCGCCACCGGGACGTCGGGGGCGACCGCGATGCGGTCGAGGAGCCCGCCGCCCCGGGCGGAGAAGATGAGGAGCTTGCGGCCCCGCTCCTGCCGCCCGAAGACCGCGATCCGGTCGCCGTCGGGGGCGAACGAGAGGTCGCGGCCGCTCTCGGGTCCCGTCGTGAGGTATTGCCCGACGATGTACTCGTACTTCGTCGTGCGGCCCGGCGAGAGGTTCCTGTAGAGCTTCCGCTCCTTGACGGAGAGAAGTCCGATGTCGACTTCGTCGTGGTAGGTCGTCAGGGTCGCGATGAAGTCCCCGGACGGCGACGGCGCCGCGCCGATCTCGACGGACTCGCGCCCGTACGGACCGACCCGGAAGCGCTCCCCGTACTCGGAGGCCTCGCCCTTGACCGCGAGGAGCGGCAGGTACTTGCGGCGCAGGTACCGCCGGAACTTCAGGTCGAAGTCGTCGGGCTGGATCTCGAACGTCCGGCGCAGCGCGACGGAGACGTCGCGCCCGAGGAAGGAGCGGAACTCGAAGACGAAGTCGCGGACGCCGTCCTTGCCCCACTCGGACTCGATGAAGTCGAAGACGGCGTGGCCAAAGCGGTAGGCGGGGTAGCCCTCGATCTGGACCTTCGTGATGGGCGGGATGAGGTCCGAGTTGACGGCGTCTCTCAGGAACATCCGGTCCTTGTCGTCCTCGTCGTTGCCGAAGTAGGACGCCATCCCCTCCATGAACCACGTGGGCGGGTTCGCGGTGAGGGCGCGCGAGAGCCGCCCGCCGAAGAGGATCTCGTACTGGAAGACGTGCGTGAGCTCGTGCTGGATCAGGGCCTGCAGCTTCTCGTCGGGCACGTCGATCGGAAGGACCATGCGGTCGCGGGCCGGCTCCGCGAACGCGCCGACGCCCTCGGGGATGAAGTTGAGGTCGACGTTGTTCTGCTCGAACTCGGCGTGCGTCGAGTAGTAGATGATCGGGATGTGCTTCGGGATCTGGTAGTTCAGGCGACGCGACAGCTCGTCATAGGCGGACTCGGCCATCGAGACGACCTTCTGGAGCGCCGCCTTCTCCCGCGAGTAGTGGTAGACTTCGAAGTGCGTGGACTGGTAGATCGACCAGTCGAACGTGTCGTAGACGATCTTGTTCTGGCCCTGCGCGAGGAGAGGGCACGGCGCGAGGAGCAGCGCGAGGAGAGCGGGGAGCGCTCGCAGCCTAGTCGAAGACATAGCGATTGGCCTCCCGCTCGCGGACGACGAAGAGCCCCAGGAGCTGGTTCTCGAGCGAGAACAGGTTCTCGAAGAGCCCGGCGAGCTCGTCCGCGGCACGCCGGTTCTTCTCCTTCGTGTCGCGGAAGTTCTCCTGGAAGAGGCGCCCGCCCGTGCGCCCGTCCATCGCGAGGACGGTGACGTCGAACATGAAGCCGGTCGACTCGTGGTAGACCTGCCGGTAGTACTTCCGGCCGTCGATCGGGCTGACGTACTCTTCGGCGCTGTAGCCGGACTTGTTCTCGACGCGGAAGTCCACGACGCCGGTCAGGATGATGTCCGCGCCCGTCCGCGCGCCGATGCCGCGCCAGAAGTCGCCGGCCTCGCCGAGCTCCTTGAGGTGCTGCGTCGGGAGGCGGACGTCCGCCGGCATCGCGACGACCGTCATCTTCGTGCGCTTGCTGAGCTGCTTCGCGAGATAACGCCGGAACTCGGCGTCGAGATCGAGGTCCTTGTACTTCGGCGCGTCCTTCCGGTCCGAGAGCTTCGAGGCGACGAGGAAGGGGGCGAGGGTGATGCGCTCGCGGCCCGTCACGGCGAGCTTGGGACGGATCGGAAGCCTGAGCTTGACCTCTTTGGACGTGGAGCACGCGCCGGCGAGAGAAACGGCGGCGAGGAGCGACGCGAGCGCACGGCGGGGAGGCGTCACGGCGCACCTCCCGGTGGGGTCGGCGCCGGCGTCGGCGCCATGGGCGCGGGCGCCGGCGGAGGCGCGACGGCGGGCGGAGGCGCCGGCGAGCCGGGCAGCACCGGGGGAGGCACGGTCTCGGGCCCGGGGCCGGCGGGTGGCGCGCCCGACGGCTTCGGCAGCGCGACGCCCGGCGTCTCGGGCTTGGCGGCCGCGGGGGGGGCCGACGAGGACGGAGCCGGGAGGGACGCGGCGCGCTGCACCGACGTGTAGTACTCGGCGAAGCGCGCGTAGTTGCGCTTGATCTTCGCGTCCTGCGGTGCGAGCTCGAGCGCGCGTTTGTAGGCCGAGAGGGCCCGCGCCGTGTCGCCGATCGACTCGTAGGCCACCGCGAGGTTGTTCTGGATCTGGGCGTCCGAAGGGTTCTCCTGGGCCGCCCTCTCGTAGCGGAAGAGCGCTTCGCGCCAGAAACCGTGCCGCGCCATCTCGGAGCCGTAGGCGTTCTCGGCCCTCCAGGACGAGTCGACGGCGTGCGACGACGAGCACGCTCCCCCGGCGGCGGCGAGTCCCGCCATGGCGGCAACGGCGACGGCTCGATGAAGACTCGTCACGGTGCGGTCGGGCATTATAGACAGCGACTCCTCCGCAGAATCTCGCAAGAGAGGTGCCGCATCGCAACCGCCGCCTCCGATCTCCGGACAGGACTCGCGTGGGCGCGTGCGGCCCGCGGGAGACGCTCCCGCGCCCTCCGGAACCTGCTCGCCGCGACGGCGTCGCCGTCCGGAGTGCTCGCCCTGTCCCCCGCGGAGGCCGCCCGGATCGCCGGAGAGACGGAGGACGTCGTCGCGCCGCTGCTCACTCCCGACCTCTCGGCGGCCGACGCGGACCTCCGCCGCTTCGAAGGCGTGGAGGCGCGAATCCTGTTCTTTGGAGACGGGGAGTATCCGGAGCTCGTGCGCGAGATCACGGATCCGCCTCCGCTGCTCTTCGCGAGGGGCGCGCCTCTCTCCGCGGCGCCGGCCGTCGCTCTCGTCGGGGCCCGGCGCGCCTCCCGCGCCGCGCTCGAGTCGGCGCGCTTTCTCGCGAAAGGGCTCGCGGCTGCCGGCGCGTGCGTCGTGTCGGGCTTCGCGCGCGGCGTGGACGCCGCCGCCCACCGCGCCGCCCTCGAGGCCGGCGGCCCGACCGTCGCCTTCTTCGGATGCGGCATCGACGTCTGCTACCCGGCCGAGCAGCGCCCCCTTCTCGAGACTCTCCTCGCCGGCGGAACGGCTCTCTCGGAGTTCCCGATGGGCGACGGCCCGGAGCCCTGGCACTTCCCCGTGCGCAACCGGCTCATCGCGGGCCTCGCGCGGATCGTCTGTGTCGTCGAAGCGGCCGAGAAGAGCGGATCGCTCATCACGGCACGCTGCGCGGCGGGCTACGGGCGCGACGTGGCGGCCGTGCCCGGGCCGATTCTCGCGCCGGGCGCGGCGGGCTCGAACGCGCTTCTGAAGGACGGCGCGATCTTCGTCCGCACCGCCGACGACCTCCTCGCGGAGCTCCCGGAGGACGACCGCCGCCATCTGAATCGTGCCGTCGCGGCGCGGGTCGCCGCCGCGACGCCGGACCTTCCACCCGACGCCGCGGCGCTCCTCCTCGTTCTCGACCCCGACGAGCCGCGCGACGCGGACGCCCTGATCCCGGCCGCGGGCCTCGACGCGGCGCGCTTCTCGGCGGCTCTTCTCCACCTCGAGATCGAGGGTCTCGCGACGGCGCTCCCCGGAGCGCTGTTCGTGAGGTCGCGAGCGCGGAGTTGACAGCCGTGGCATCGTGGCGGGTCCCGTATGGCGAAGTCCCTCGTGATCGTCGAGTCCCCCGCGAAGGCCGCGACGCTCGGAAAATTCCTCGGGAAGGACTACACGGTCCTCGCGTGCTACGGACACGTCCGCGACCTGCCGCGGAAGGGCATCGCCGTGGACCGGGAGCACGGGTATGCGCCGACGTACGAGGTCCTCCCCGGCAAGGAGCGCACGGTCGCGGAGCTCAAGCGCGCCGCGAAGGGCGCCAGCACCGTGTTCCTCGCGGCCGACCCCGACCGCGAGGGCGAGGCGATCTGCTGGCACCTCCAGGAGATCCTGAGACCCGCTCTTCCGAAGACGACGTTCCATCGGGCGGAGTTCCACGAGATCACGAAGGCCGCGGTGACCCGCGCCGTCGAGCACCCGGGGCGGATCGACCAGGACCGCGTCAACGCGCAGCAGGCGCGGCGCATCATCGACCGCCTCGTCGGCTACGAAGTGTCGGACCTGCTCTGGTCCAAGGTCTGGCGCGGCCTCTCCGCGGGGCGCGTCCAGACGGTCGCGCTCCGGATCATCGTCGAGCGCGAGAGCGAGCGCGAGCGCTTCGTGGCGATCCCGTACTTCTCCGTTCCCGTGAGTCTCCGGAAGGGGGACGCGACGTTTCCGGCGCGCGTCGTGGCGTGGCGGGGCGAGAAGCTGCGGTTCGACGGGACCGATCCGCGCCTCGCGACGGCCGAAGACGCCGAGGCGGTGCGCGCCCACGTCGCCGCGTCCGAGCCGGTCGCGGTCGGCGTCGACGCGAAGGAGCGCCGCTCGAGCCCGCCGCCGCCGTTCACGACGTCCAAGCTCCAGCAGGGCGCCGCGCGCGCGCTCGGGTTCACGGTGCGCCGGACGATGCAGATCGCGCAGCGCCTCTACGAAGGCAAGACGATCGGCGACCGCGGGACGATCGGACTCATCACGTACATGCGCACGGACTCGACACGAACCGCCGACGAGGCGCTCGCCGCCGTCCGCTCTCACATCGGACGGACCTGGGGCGACGGCGCGCTGCCGGAGGAAGCGCGCCGGTTCCGCCAGAAGAAGGACGCGCAGGACGCACACGAGGCGATCCGACCGACGTCGCTCGACCTGCCGCCGGAAGCGATCGCCCGGTACCTGTCGCCCGAGGAGCTCAAGCTCTACCGCCTGATCTGGAACCGCTTCGTCGCCTCGCAGATGAGCCCGTCGCTCTCGGAGATCACGACGGTCGACTTCGAGGCGCGTCGCCCCGGCTCGGGCGACCTCGCGGTCCTCCGCGCGACGGGCTCGGTCCTCAAGGACGCCGGCTGGCTCCGGGTCTACGACAAGGAGGCGGACGCCGCGGAGGAAGAGGCCCCTGCCGACGACGAGAACGGCGACGCCACGAAGGTCCGTCTTCCCGCCCTCGCCGCGGGCGAGGCGGTGCGGGTCCTCGATGCCGTCGCGGAGGGGCACGAGACGCAGCCACCGCCGCGCTTCAACGAGGCTTCACTCGTGAAGTTCCTCGAGGAGAACGGCATCGGCCGCCCGTCCACGTACGCGGAGATCCTCCGCAAGATCGAGGACCGCGAGTACGTGAGGAAGAAGGACCGGCGCTTCACGCCGACGCCGCTCGGGCGCGTCATCGTGGACCTCATGCGCGAGGGCTTCGACGATTTCTTCCAGACCGAGTACACGGCGAAGATGGAGGAGGAGCTCGACGAGGTCGAGGAGGGGAAGCTCGACTGGAGGAAGGCGCTCGCCGAGTTCGACGGCAAGTTCGTCAAGGACCGCGAGAGGGCGAAGAAGAAGATGGTATCCCTCAAGGCGGGCCTGCCTCTCGGGGACGTGCGCGCCCGCTTCACGGACTTCAAGCTCACGAACGATCCCGGCGACACGTGCCCGAAGAGCGGCCATGCCCTGAAGCTCCGGATGGGGAAGGCGGGCCTCTTCATCGCGTGCTCGGGCTACCCCGACTGCGACTTCACGCAGGACATCCCCGAGGTCGAGGAAGACGAGATCGACGCGACGGAGCTCGAGGGTCAGACCTGTGAGGAGTGCGGCAGCCCGATGAAGCTCCGCACGGGCCGGAACGGCTCCGCGTTCCTGGGCTGCACGGCCTATCCGGCGTGCCGCAACACGGTGCCCGTGAAGGTCGCGGGCGGGAAGGCCGAGGCCAAGCCCGACGTCCCGACCGGCGAGAGGTGCCCGAGCTGCGGTCACGACCTCGTGACGCGGCACGGCCGCGTCGGCGACTACGTCGCCGGCGCGAACTATCCCGCCTGCCGGTTCAAGCCGCCGAAGCCCGTGACGCAGACGGGCGTGAAGTGCCCCGTCTGCGGGACGGGCGACATCCTCGTCCGGCGCGGCCGCTTCGGCCCGTTCTACGGCTGCTCGAACTATCCGTCCTGCGAGAAGAACTTCAAGGCCCGGCCCGTCCCGAAAGCCTGCCCGAACTGCAGGGCGCCGTACCTCCTCGTGAGGGACCGCAAGGCCGGTCCGTTCTACGTGTGCGAGACGGAGGGCTGCGGCCTCGACGTCGCCGCGAGCGACCTCGACCTCTACGCCCCGACGACGCGGATCCCCGAGGGCGCGCTCGAGGCCGCGATCGCCGAGGCGCGGACGCCGGCGCCCGTCAAGGGGGGGAAGAGGCGCGCGGCGAAGACGACGGCGGCAAAGGCGGAGGGCGCCGCTCCGAAGGCGGCGAAGCCCGCGAGATCGGCGCGGAAGAAGAAAGCCTCGTAACGCGCGTCTTCGCCACGCGCGACCGGACGCGCGTTTCACGGCGGACCGCGACGCGACGCCACGTGGTCCTCGGCCGAGTACCGCACGTTCACGGAGGACGCCTTCCCGTCCTCGCCGAGCGTGAACGTGACCGTCCCGTCGCCGGGAGGAAAATAGAAGCGCGTCGGCGAGAGCGGGATCAGCCCGGCCGTGTAGCGACCCTCGAGCACCGCGGTCAGGAGGTCCGGGTTCTTCGTGACGGTGAGCGTCTTGCCGTCCGCCATCGCGTAAGCGCCCTCGAGGCGCGCGTAATCCCCGGGCGCGAGCGTCGCCACGGTCCCGTGGAGCGGCATGTCCCACGGCTCTCCGAGGACGATCGCCGTGGCGTCGCGGACGGTCTGGAAGAGGCGCGAGCGGTCGAGGTTGCAGAGGAAGACGAGCGTCAGGCCCTCGTCGGGGAACTTGACGAGATCCGACGTGTAGCCCGGCAGCCCGCCGTTGTGCCGGAAGCGTCGGCGCCTGAAGCCCTCGCCGATGAACCAGCCGTAACCGTAGTTCTCGAGGCCGGGCGTGAAGACCTCGTCCGCCTCGGTCTTCGGGACGAGGGCGCTCCCGTCCATGACGCGGCTCCAGGCCAGGAGATCGTCGACGGTCGCGTAGAGGCCCGCATCGCCGGCGGGCGGGGTGAGAGGGAGGTGCGGCCGCGGAACGAGATGGCCGTCCGTCAGCGGCGTCCCGGCGAGGAGCTTCACCCACCCGAGATCGGGTTGCGTGTAACCGACGGCGAGGCCTTCCGGGACCGTCTTGCCGTCGAACAACCCCGCGCGCGTCATGCCGGCGGGACGCAGGAGTCTCTCGGTGACGAACGCGTTGAACGGGACGCCGGCGGCCGATTCCACGACCTGGGCGAGGACGAGGTAGCCCGTGTTGCTGTAGGAGAACTTCGTGCCCGGCGGGAAGTCGAGCGGTTTCGCCTTGGCGTCCTGGACGAGACGGCGGCTCGTTCCGTCTTGGGTCATGACGGCGAGGTACTTCTCGGACCCGAGCTCGAGAGGCTCTTCGTAGTCGGGAATGCCCGACGTGTGGCGCATGAGCTCCTGGACGGTGACGGGCTTCCAGGCTTCGGGGCAGGCCGCGAGATGCGCGCAGACGGAGTCGTCGAGCTTCAGCTTTCCGGCGTCGCGCAGCTTCAGCGCCGCCATCGACGTGAACATCTTCGTGATCGACGCGACGGTGTGCCGCGTCTCGGGCGCGTACGGAGTGCGCCGCGCCACGTCCGCCAAGCCGTAGCCCTTCCGGAAGAGGACGCGGTCGCCCTTCGCGACGAGGACGGCGCCGCTGAACCGCCCGAGCTCCGTTCGCGCCGTGAGGTAACGGTCCAGGGAGGCCGCGAGGGAGGCGGGCGTGTCGGTCGGGACCTGGACGCCGGGGAGGGCGGGCGCCGAGAGGGTACAGAGGTCAGAGAGAGCGAGGAAAGCGATGAATGCGAGGGGGACGAGGGACAAACCGAACGGCAAGCCTTCGGCGCGAAACCGAGGCCGCCGAAACCGTCGTCGAAGCATCTTTCGTCTTCTTCGAGAGAGAGACGCCGGAATCCCGCCGGGGTTTCGCCGACGGGTGTCCCTAGATGTCGCGGCTAAAGAGGTTGTTCACTCTGGACACCGGTGATTTGCCTCCGAGTGAGGAATGCTGACGATGGAAATTGTAGTAGTGAAGCCATCGCGGCAGAGCGCGACGGCGCTTTGCTGAGGAAGAGTAAGAGCGTCGGTAGGCCCATTCCCTGAGCATGGTCTGGATGA